>MDTG01055334.1_pt1 | contig 10671 bp, 8 predicted proteins | sample 811421 | NCBI WGS metagenome assembly MDTG01 (sample SAMN05326645, study PRJNA326480) | marine metagenome | isolation source: seawater | place: Pacific Ocean: South East | collected 2011
ATTCCCGGCCAGAGCTGCTAGTTCACTGATTTTTAAATCAGCCATCGATGGTCAGCTCCCTGCTTAAAGGTCGGTCTCTAGCAGCAGTTTAGCCGCACCGTCTTGATCCAAGCGTATGTCATCTGCATCCTCCTGCAAGACCGCATCAGGCACAACAAGGTTCATTCGCAACTGAATTGTGCCAGTCGTTATGAAATCAGCAGTGATTTGCACCAAGCTGTTTGGCTGAAACTGGACAGCGCAAGCAGTAATGGCGGCATCAAATTCATACCAGATAGAATCATCTGCCCTTTCTGCCACGCCACTAGGGTTGTAGCCACTTGTTTTTAAGTAGAACCTTCCGTGAAACTGACTGCCCACTTTTGTGCGTAACGCCAGCTCTAGCAGGTATTGAGGTATTTCCTGTGTTGTGTTTCCGGTGTACTCCCATTCACATGACATCCGACCCGACCCAGACATCAAAGTGCTAATTCGACTGCGGAACTCATCCGAAAGGGTGGTCGTGTCAACAGTCTCACGCTCAGTGTTTAATTCATAATTCTGCACATTTGCCAAAACTCTTGGCAAGCTGTTCTGAACGTTGACCTTGATCGGGATATCGTTCCCCGGCGTTGCAAGAGTTACCGCATTTGCAGTGCCGCCATTAACGGCATGAGCAAAGCTGTTATAAAGCCTGATTCCGTCTAGCTCGTCAACGTAAATAAACTTTTTTACGCTTGATTGCGTGTAGCCATTAATAAAGTCAAGAGTACTGTCATCAGTACTTGTGATTTCAATCTGATCGCCAGTGATCAACTGACCGTGGTCAAAATCAAAGCTAAAACGCTTTGCCGTAGCGTTGACATCGCTGGTATTAATCGTCGAGCTAAGTTCGCTGCCGTCGAACTGACGTTGCAGCTCAACCTGTCCAAAAGTCCCTAAATAGATCGTCATGAAATAGTGGCGGTCAACAGCTCTCCCGTTCCAATAAACGAGATCTCAGCACGCACCAGGTCAGCAGTAGCAGCACCCATCGTGGCGCTTGAAACGTAAGCCTTGATTTTGATGTCGTTATTGTCTGCACCGTCAACCCAACGGAATGTCAGATCGACTGTGTCGCTACTGGTGACGCCAGCCGAACCAGTCTTAACCAGTGCGCTCAACAGGCTTGTGGTGTTGATTGTACCGCTGTCTTCTTTGTAATAAAGCAAGCTGCAGCTACCCGTATAGCCAACAATCCCTGGAACGTAGCTGCGAATATTCTCACTAAGCGTTGTGGTTTCTAACGTCTCAAGGTTTGCTTGCACCGAGAAACTCGACACTTTGGCGACGGTCGTACCAGCGACTTGTAAGACGCCATCCCTGCCGGTATAGACCTTTGCCATCAGATCACGCCAATGAGATTCACTGTAACAGTGCTAACCCCAGGCCGCACCTGCGTTAATTGTGGTGCGCTTTCGTAGCGATACTTATTCCCGTGCCCTTCCGCTCCAATCGCATCACCATTGCCTTCCCAGCCACCTTTACCCGCATCTCGCGCAACAGTAAATGTGGTGAAAGTGCCTTTCATCTCGTCGTAGTGGTCGAGAAACAACTCGGCGTTTGCGTCAGTGATGTTGGTATAGCTCAATGACAGCTTCATGTTGGTGCGGTTGCTGCCGTACAAAATCCGCGTCTCAGCGCCGTTTTGCGACTTAAACGTTCTGATCGGGTAATCCCCTGCATCAAAAGAACGGCTGGTTGGAACAAGCGAAGGAAAAGCCATTACTCGATTGAAACCTCGTCAGCATTAAGCATGGCAGCGACCAATAGGCTCCTGCGCTCATCATCGCAGGGATGCTCTGAAGCAACAATGTCTACTGTGCCTTCTTGCGAAAACGTCAACTGTTCAATGACGTACACGTTCTGAGAAACGGTGCTAGTTCTTATGGCAAACACGGCACCATAAAACTCAGTTGCCGACACCGTGCCGTTGGTAATTTTCATTTTGTCTGTCTGAACATCGTCCTCTCCACCCTTGTAGTAATCAACGTCGTACATCCCGTCAACAAGCTCAGTCACGCTTGTCACCACACCAGTCGAGCTAACTGTTCCGCTGTTTGCGCTGCTATACGGGCTTGATTCGGTGATGACCCGAATGTACGAACCAGCCTGAATCGCTAAGCCGTCAACTGTTGTTGAAAAGCTAATCGTATGTGTGATCAAGCGCCGCAATGCCAAGAAATACTTGCCAACTTGTACGGCATGGTTTTTTGACGTGCAGAACTGCGTCAGGTCAAATTGCTCATGAGGCAAAAGCTCTAACCCTTTATCTAAATACTCATCATTCTTTTTGTTCCGCACAACAACTGTTCGTTCTTGCGGTAACTTGTTTTTTCGCTCTTCCCGATAACGAACAACAGCCTTAAACGGTCTGCGTTCTTCGGCGCTGAGATATTCAATTTCTAACGTATCTTCAAGAATGTTACCTGCAGTAAATAGCTGCTCGATTGCTACTGGGCCATCGTTGAAATTACCGTTTTCATATGTCGGCAAAGCAGGTTTTAACGAGAACTTGCCGTCAGCAATGACAAAATTGCATAAAAAGAACGGCGCAACACTTGCAATAAATTGACGCAAGTTAGTCCGTTCAACAATTGGCCCGTTAAAGAACAATTTTTGTGTTTCCAGGAATTTAGACGTATCGATCAGATCCTGTTTATTAATTAGAACTGGGTCGTCGGATGTCATGCCAAGCAACGCCCCAGCACCGCCCATCTGATTCGTCATCATGTAGTAAATCAGATCAGTAAACAAATTACTTGGGCCGCTTTCGTCAGAGTCCCCATAAGCGGCTATTTTTCTTGGATGCAACCGCTCCACTCGCACCCCTTTGCCTAGCCACACTCGTAGCTGGTCAAGACGTGTAAAGTTGCGAGTCGCCTTGAGCGAAAGACCCGCGAGCACAAGATCATTCATTGGTGGCAGCGTCTCGTTTTCCTGCACTTCGTTTACATACACAACCTCATGCTCAGGCTGGCCAGCGTTTGATTTATCGACAAAATTTCGATAATGGCTTATATCGCTGTATTGAGTTTGAAGTGCAAAAATTTGATCTGATTTGAACTTAGTAGGATTAATAGTTTGAATTACATTGCCTACCTTATAAAGAAGTCCTACCTTGGAGTACGCATCTGTTCGGTAAGGGTTGTTAGAGCTGACCGTCTCAAGGTGCTCAAATGTATCTCCTAATTCCCAGTTCAATGTTGTCACTGTATTTTGCTTAACAAGAACCTTTGGGGCACTCCAAACTATTCCCTTGCCTCGAACGTCCGAAGAATCAGAACGCACCGTGGAGGTCAGCCTAACGTCCAGCACTTTATTGCCATCCGTAAAAGTTCTCCCTGCATCTTTAGTGCTTCCAACAGAAAGACCTGACGCGGTTGCATCACCAAAAACTTCGTATAAGTAACCCTGTTCTCTGCCGGAAACAGCTTCAACATCTTCAGTCTGAGTAACTGTAAGTACGACGCCTGACCATCTAATTACTTGATAGCCATTTGGCGCGTCAGGATTATTTCTGAAGGGGTTGCTAGGTGGGTAGGCATCATGGTTGCCAGACAAGTCTTCCGTAGATTGGGCTCCGCGCCTTACTTTTATACCTTCTCCCTGCCTAAAGTTGCCAGAGCTTCCAATAACGTCTATAGAAACCTCTCTCCAATTATACTTTGCGCCATTGTGTTTTCTGGCAAAGTGATTGGCCGATAGTTCGACTCGCTCATAAGTCCATCGAAGAGTAATCCATCTAAGTGGGTTGTCCTCTACAAATTCTTTGCTGACAACAGTAATGCGCGAAGGGAAATTGAAATTACTAGCATCTCCGATCAAAGCATGGGTAAAAGCCCCACTTCGACCTCCGTGGTTTTCATCGGCTCCTTGGTTACTAATGTTGGCATTAATCCGTTGGACAGCTTTTGCATTCGTACCAGCGACACGAGCTGGCCTGTTGTTTTGTCGTTGAACGCTGTCTGGATAGCTGGTTACGCCTGAGCCTGCAGTAACCTCCGGCGCTCGCATGAACTCTTTGTTTGTTTCAATACTCCCTTTTGCAATATCCTTGCCGCTAAAACCTACGGTTAGTGAACCAATCCCACTTACTGGCACAGTGCGAAATTCCATGCCTGCTGATTGCTGAGACACTGAATGAGACAAGTCAATGAATATTTCATTGTCTGAAAAACTGCGCAGTTCCGCTCCAGGAAATTGTGCAAACTTAAATTCAAGTTCTTGTGCTTCTTGACCTGGCTCTAATGCAAAACGAATAAAGTTGTATTGGGCAACCGGTCGGCTTCCTCGAATTACAAAAAACAATGGAATAAGAGCAAAAGAGGAATTATTGTCTCCTGCATTACGCACATATACTCGAAAAACAGTTGACCGCATGATATTTGCAGTGATTGTCCCGGTTGTTACGTTGACGTTTTCTTTGTCTAAGTTGTTTAACTCGTCAGGAGTTGGCAGGCTATTAAAAGCACAAAGACCGTTTAGCTTTTGGAATACTGTGCTTTTTAAGCCGATCTCTGTGACCACTGCAGGTCTGTTATTTCTAACTGTTGCAGTTGCAATTCTTGTAATTGGGAAGAAACCTTCGCCAATCGAAGCCTCTGGCCCATCTGGGAAGCTATCACCAATAAAACCTTGCGTTGGCTCTACAACCTTGTCCTCGCTTACAATCCCAATTCGCTTGAGATGCGACTCTTCGGTGCTAACGCACTTAAGGTCAATCCTTTGATTTTCGTTTGAGTCAGGCTCAAAACGATCTTTTCTTCTTCTAATAACTTTCCAAACTGTTCCGGCAATTGCAAACTGTTCGCCAACCTGCATTGCATCGTCAGCCGCAAGCTGCAAAGCTTGAACAGTGCTGTTTAAATCAGATACGCTTTCCCTGGCTTCTTTGGCTGCGTAGAGATCTTCGTCAATTTTAGTGGCACTAATTATAAAAACAATTTCATCTTTTTCCCTTACGTTTACAACTTTTTTGAGTTCATTTGCGCTTGTTTCTTCTGAGCTTGTTATTGTTTCGCCTCCACTATATCTATTAAGCCGAATAATGCCCATTCGTGGGCTGTAATTTCTGCCTGCGCCTGCCTGGCCTTTCTTCCGAACTTTTTGCAAAAGCTCTTTGCCATCTAAGTTGTCAGAATTGTTGAAACTAAGTCCAGCAAACTTAATCCGCGTTCTTGTAATTCCACGTTTTGTTACCCCCGTGTGGCCCTCGTCAGTAATGGAAACAATACGATAATTTGGGCGATACGATGTGCCGTTTGCAATTGGCTCAAAGACACCAAATTGAGTGCTGTTTGCTGGCGTATAAGCGTGGCAAAATTGACCTACTGCGCCAATCTTGTTGTTAGTTGGAGCGTAGAAGACTTCGCCATTAATAGCGTTATCTGGGTCGCCCGAAGACGCTTCATCTCTTGTGCCATAGAAAAGATTGGTGTCGCGAACTCTTCGGTTGCCTGGATCGCCGGAATGCTTTTTCCAATAGAACGCAAAAGCATCCTCAAAAATAGGGTCGAGGGCGTTATTGCCAAGAAAAATACCCTCAAGTTCAGGTGGCTCAATACCGTTTAGCCCATCAACGCCTTGTTCGCCAACGACATACAACAGCTTGGCTCGCTGCAACGTTCCATGGCTAAACATCCGAGACCAAATCAGCTTTGGTGTTGCAAGCATTCCACCGCCATAGCCTTCACGGTATAAACCAAACAACAAAGGAATTGGTGAAGCGTATTCACCAAGTTCTGCCAAAGTTTCAAAACCACGAGATGGTGTAAACCGACTTGCTCCGGTTTCTCCACCCAGCTCTTTACGGCTAAAAGCCGCTGGCTCTTTTGGCTTAGGTGTTAATAAATAGGTAACACCAGTCAACGTGAGGCTGATTGCCAAGTTGATTAAAATAGTTATACCTATCGTCTTGGGGTCAACTGCACAAAAAATTTCTGGAATATGTTCGTACTCTGCTGGCCTTAAACGACCACGACGCCGTACTTCAGCCGCAAATAGTTGATACTCTTCTTCTGTAATTCCAATCGTTTCTATTAACTGCTTTTCATACGGAAGCAGTGGTACGTCGTAAATTGACGGGCCAAAGACCACTGGACTTTTTGTAGCTTTGGTTGGATGTACAGGACTCCCTCCTGCCAAATCACTGCGAATGTCCAAGATTTATCTGGCAGCAACAGAATGTCCCCATCATACGCAGGCTTTTCCACCCGCAAACCCCATTGCAAAAGATCCCTGCATACTTCCCATTTGTTGGCTTCATACCAAGACTGTTTAAACGGTGGTCCTTTAACTCCAACCCGCCCCCAAACCTCGTAACACAAGTGAATGCAGTCAATATGACCATCGCTGCCATCAGCGCCTAGTCGATACGGCATCCCAATTAGATCACTGCAGTCGGACATTGTTGCTGATAGGTAGGTTGCCAATTAACCGCTGCGTCAGCGAACGTCTTGGTACGTCCGTTCCAACAGCATCCAGTACAGAGCTGAGTTTTAGGTTTAGCGATACGTTGTCCCACTGTCCGCCAACAGCTTGGCCTGTAAACGAATGCAGCTTTTGATGGTTGCCTGCTGGGTTGTCGGCATCCAAAATCAACACGTCAACTTCCACAACCCAGTTCTGGTCAATGGCTTGGTCAGCAAAGCCACGAGACAAACCGTTGTTGGGGAATACAAGAGTTGCTTCTAATCCGTCACCCGTGCGATTAACGGTTACGCCTGAAAAGCCGAACGGCACAAACCGGTATTGATTGCCGTCATGCGTGGCTTCTTGGTTGATGTAAAAGTTTTGAAAGAAGTAAATCGTTTCTAGGTTGCCCGTTGATGGGCTGCGACGCTTGATTCGAGTGGCATGACCAAATGCGTACTGGCTCACATTCCCAACCTCCGGCGAGTGCTACCGCTCATCTGTAATCGTTTTAGCGTGTTCTGTTCACCGCGTTGTGCGCCTTGTGCCGCTGCACTTTGCATCCCAGATTGGAACTGATCAGCGGTTACATAATCAACGCTGTTGATACGTTCCACGGTATAGCGAACATCAATTGGTGCGGCAACTGCAACGCCACCATCACCTGATGCAGACCCGCCACGATTATCAGGGATGACACCACCACCACGCGAACCGCGTGAATAACGCGACATGCTTTCACGCATTTTGGACTGAGGAATGATGTATTCCGGTTCTCCGCCTTCACCAACAAGACCAAGAGTTGGTTGACTAACCATGCCACCTTGATTGAAGGCTTTAAATCCACCAGGGACATAACCACCTTCAGCAAGGCCAAAGTTAGGGCCAGCAACTCCTTTCCCTGTAATTGGATCAAAGTAATTATCCCCGCCCATGTTTCCACTGCCTGCTGAGATCACTGAGCTAAAAATCAACTTCACAAATTGCATCGCAGCAAGCTTTACGGCTTCTGCCGCAATTTCTGCCGCCATATCAGCAAAATGATCAGCAACGCTCTGAAGGAAGCTAGCCATTGCTTCTTTTGCTGTCATTGAGCCATCAATCAGACCTTTGAATGAATTTTTGAATGCTGCTCCAATAGCATCACCAGCTTCTTTCACCTGATGTAGTGGGTTTATTAATCTTTTTAAGTTTTTCTCAATTTCTCCAATATGTTTGTCCAGCCCTTCTAAGAAGGTTTCGTCAGCATGTGCTTCTCCTGCTGCACCTTCCGCATCAACCTTGTCACCCTTAAGAAGCTTTCTTTTCTTCTCTATAGCTTCAATCTGATCATTAATGTTTTGAAGCTCTTTGTCACTTAATTCAGTTATCGCCTTCTGGGACTCAAGATCAAGTATTCTTTGCTGCAGTTTCTTGTCACCAGCCTCGAAAAGCTCGTTTATCTTAATAAGTTCTTTCGCTAGCTCGGGATTTACGCCTTCTGCAATTAGCCGTGCATACTCTTTGTCTGCTGTAATCTTGTTTCTTAAAGTCTGGAGGGTATCCTTAAGGCTTGAAGATGCGTCTTTGTAAAGATCATTTACCCTTTTGTTCAAATCAAGCTTTTGCTTGTCGTCAAGCAACCCTTGAGCCTTATTTCTGGCTTCAGTTATTGCAGCCTCCTCACCATCTTTCTGCAATGCAACAAACTTTGCCTGCAGATCGCTTCTCTCTTTAGCCTGTGTTGCTAAGAAACGTCCAACTTCAGTTTGTTGCTTAGAGATAGCAAGTTGATCCTGCAACCTGCGAACAATTTCATCGGCACGGCCAATGCGATCTTGGGTTTTGTCGGTGGTGGTGCCGCCTGTTCCACCTGTGCCGCCTGTGCCGTTGCCTTTGTCAAGACTTGCGCCAAGGCTTGTGCCAAAGCCAGATGACGGATCAAAAACAGCAAAAGCTTTGTCGAGGTCCTTCATTGCATCGGCAAACATGTCATCTCTTGATTTCGGAGCCATTCCGGCTTCTTGAAGAATTCTTATTTGCGATCTTCTTTCAATTTCGTCGTTATCTGCGATAGAAGTCCCAGTTCTTCCAGTCTTAACTATGCCTTTTTCTTTCCTATAAGCTTCAAGCTCTTCCTCTCTAATTTCGCCAGCCCTGCCAAAAGGCCCTCCCAACTTTCTCTCTGCTTGGCCTAATTTAACTCGTTTGGAAAGACCCTCAATTGCAGCGTTAATTACATTGAAAAATGGTGCTACAACTTGCTCTACAAAAACTTTGATTGCTTGACCAAGGAACACAAATAGCCCGCCAAAAGCCTCTTTAACTAAGGCCACAAGCCCCTTGATTGCTGTCTTAAAATCTTGCACAAATACAATAACGTTAGCTATAACTTTTTTGAATGTTTCTTTGTTTTTTGTAGCAAAAGTTACCAGCCCTGTAATGTAATCTTGGAATCCAGCCCCAACCTTTTGGAAGAAACCGCCGTACTCAATAGTCGCCAGACTTAAAGCTAATTGCAGTCTTTGACCAGCTTTTTCAGGGGAGCTGCCAAGAGTTTCAGCGGTTTTTTCATACCGAGCAAAAAGAGTTCTTGTGAACTCTACGAAATTTTCAGTGCTAACTTCGCCTTTGCGAAGCATCTCATCTAATTCTTTGCTGCCTACACCTATTGATTGTGCGAACGTAGTAAAAGCACCTGGCAGCCTTTCACCAATTTGTCCTCTAAGTTCTTCAGCCTGAACCTTGCCTTTAGAGAACACTTGAGACGCTGCAAGCAGTGCGCCGCTTAATTTTTCAGAATTTCCTCCAGTCGCTAAGATTGCAGCAGCAAAACCTTTAAACACATCGGTCGTCTCTTTAGTCCCAAAACCTGCGCCAACAACTGCTGCTTTTAATCTTGTAAATTCACCAATAGCCTTGTCGACTGGAAACAGAAACTCTTTTGATATTGACATCACACTGTCAATACTCTTTCTATAATCCTTAGCACTGGTACTAACGCCTGCTAAAGCAATTTTCATGGCATTGATTTCAGCCACTGTCTCAGCGACTCCACCAAGCGACTTTCTAATGCCACCAATTTGAGCCCCAATTGCAGCCCCTGCAAAAGACCCAGGCACGCCACCAAGAGCTGCGCCACCTAATGCGCCAATAAAACCTTCTGGTCCGCCAAAAATGCCTCCAGAGATAGCAGCTCCTCCAATCTGAGTAGCGGCAAGAGCACGCCCACCGCGAGCGCCACCACCTCTTCGACCCTGAGCTTTGTTTAGCTGCTTCTCATATTTCCCTATATCAGCTGTTAATTGCTTGAACTCCTTGCTATTGATATCTGCTTCTCTTCTTAATGCTCTTAAGGCCGTAACTTGCGCATCAATCGTGCTGATGCTTTTATTTCCAGCAGAAGCAAGAGTATTTATTTCACTCCTAAGCTTTCGCATTGCAGGCTGGGTATTGCCTGAAATAACCTGCTGCAGACCTTTAAAAGAGCCCTTGATCTTGTCGACAATCCGCTGGGTGCCAGCATCTTTGAAGTCAAGCCTGATGGAAAGAGTCTCAATTGCCTTTGCCATCAGAGCGTTTCCGGAGTTCCTTTAGGGCTGCCGCCTCCATTATCTGGAGACGCTCAAGCATGTCTCTACGATCCTCCACATTGTAGAGGCCAAACAAGCCTTCGGAACCTAGCAGTACCTCATACTTCAATCCGACATATCCACTCATTGAAACCTGCCACTGGGTCTGCAGTCGCAGAAACATAATGACTGCATCCCAGTTCTCATCCCAAACCTCGAAATCCGTAGACTCCTTTGGCTTGGGCTTTGGCAGGCTTATCCCGAAAGCAGCTGCATCATTACTGGTTTTGTCCTCGACTTCTTTGCCGCCGGACGCCCAATAAATCGCAGCCTCTCTTAGTTTCCCGACTCTGCTCCCTCATAGGTCTTTGTGTAAGCAGCAAGCACCGCCTTCACCCAGTCAACATCATCAGAGAAATCTTCAAGCTCCTTGCTTGAAAAAGGAACATCTTTGCCTTCCTCATCCTGGATGCCTTCCCAGCCGACCATGACTTTTTTAAGCAGTGGCAGTCCTGCGTCTTCCCCCAAAGAATTAAGTTCGGAAAGTTTTACTCTTTTAAATAAGGCCGTAAATTCAAATTTGTCAAACTCGCCTGGACGGTCTTCGCTAGGTTCTGTTACTTGTACGGGCCATTTGAAGGTTTTTACCTTTTTACGTACAAAAGCCATTGGGTAAGTGCATAAGCAG
>MDTG01270489.1_pt1 | contig 10671 bp, 4 predicted proteins | sample 811421 | NCBI WGS metagenome assembly MDTG01 (sample SAMN05326645, study PRJNA326480) | marine metagenome | isolation source: seawater | place: Pacific Ocean: South East | collected 2011
ATATACGCTGCGGCCTCTCAATTTCAGCACGCCTCGAACTTCAGATTTCTCAAAAGCCTGTCATCTTGTTAACTTTGTTAACAATCTGAACCCCCGTATTTAACGGGGGTTTTACTACGCACTTCGCACCACGCACCTCGCACTTAAAAAGCGATTCATCGCTTTTTAATACAATGAAAACCTATCACAAAGAGCCTTAACACGTTCCTTTGCTGGAGTAAGATCATCATTTCTATTATCTATGGTCCAGTTTATGATATCGGCGATCTCAATCATTTCTTCCTTACCAAAGCCTCTTGTAGTAGTGGCAGGAGTACCTATTCTAATACCGCTGGTAACAAAAGGACTCTCAGTTTCATTAGGCACAGTATTTTTATTAACAGTGATACCTATTTCATCCAGTAGATGCTCAGCTGCCTTGCCTGTAATGTTCTTATTTCTAAGATCAATAAGAAGTAGGTGGTTATCTGTTCCTCCAGAAACGATTTGGAAGTCCCTATCTTGAAGGGCGTGAGCTAATATTTTAGCATTTTCAATAACCTTAGCCTGATAAGTCTTAAATTCCTCAGACATTGCTTCCTTAAAGCATATTGCTTTAGCAGCTATGATATGCATTAGTGGTCCACCTTGAATTCCAGGGAAAATACTCTTGTCTACCTGTTTGCCGTACTTTTCTTTACAAAGGATTGCTCCACCCCTTGGACCTCTAAGGGTTTTATGGGTAGTGGTTGTTACAAAATCTGCATATGGTACTGGATTAGGATGAAGATCAGCGGCAACTAAGCCTGCAATATGGGCCATATCAACCATCAGATAAGCACCTATTTCATCACATATTTCTCTAAAGATTTTAAAATCTATTATTCTACCATAAGCGCTTGCGCCGGCAACTATCATCTTAGGGCGTTCCTTTAAGGCTATTTCTTTAACCTCATCATAATCTATATAACCCTCATCATTAACACCGTAGGAAATAAAGTCAAAAAGTTTTCCAGAGAAGTTTACAGGGCTTCCATGGGTTAAATGACCACCATGGGATAGGTTCATGCCCAATACCTTATCTCCCGGCTCTAAAACTGCGAAGTAAACAGCCATATTGGCTTGGGAACCAGAGTGTGGTTGTACATTGGCATATTCAGCACCGAAAAGTTCCATCATTCTATCACGAGCTAAATTTTCAGATATATCTACATATTCACAGCCACCGTAATATCTTTTACCAGGATATCCTTCAGCGTACTTATTGGTAAGCTGAGAACCCATAGCTTCCATTACGGCTTTACTTGTGAAATTCTCAGAAGCTATCATTTCTATCTTGCTAGACTGACGCTCCATTTCAAGTTTAATGCTTTCGTAAATTTCTGGATCTTGTTTTTTGATTAATTCAAGATTCATTTCAACACTCCTTTTCTGATTAATTATATATATAATGGTTATTAGTTGCCGAAATCAATAATATGGTTTCTTTTATATTTATACATAAAAGATCATGTTATCTAATTATTCTACCAAAAAACACGAATTATTTAAAGGAGTTTTTGTGATAAAATTTGACTCATAGCGAAGTAAAAACTCTATAATTTTATCAAAGTACGTCATTGGCAAACAGATCATTTAAATATGATATAATTCAATAAGCTTCGGTCTTTATTAACCAATTTCATTAAATACCTAAAGGAATAGTAGAATTAATATAGAAATTGTATATAATCTATATAAATATATCAAGGTTAATAGTGAATATTGTACGCCGATTAAATACAATTTAAGTCTTCTGTTTTTTTATACCCAAAAATTCGACCAGAAAACTTAGAACTTTTAACTTAGAACTAACAAAGTACCAAAGGTATCAGATTGTTGAAGAACCTTAGCAAGGTGATATGCTGTCCCAAAAGTTCAAGTTCAAGGCGTGCTGAAACCCCGTAGCGGAGCTTGCTAGAGTTGCGAGTGTTAGGCGGAGATTTTAGCAAGCTCCGCAGAAATTGGGCTTTTGGGGCAGCCCAGCGCAAAGAGATATCCTTTCTACGAGGTGATAATGTGAAGATAAGATATATATTAGGAAGAGCTGGGAGTGGAAAAACCCAGAGAATTTTCAACGAAGTTAAATATAAATTGGAGCAAGGTGGAGAAAATAAACTTTTCTTACTTGTACCAGAACAGTTTACCCTACAAACAGAAGTTGACCTTATTACAAACAATGAGCTTTCAGGCATAATGCGGGCTGAGGTTATCAGCTTTGAAAGGCTTGCATATAAGGTTTTTGACGAAGTAGGTGGGCTGAAGAGGATAGACATAAATGAGCTAGGTAAGATAATGGTTTTAAAGAGACTCTTTGATAAACATTCTAAAGAACTAGAGGTATATGGAAAAACCAGTAAACAACAGGGCTTTTTATCAAACTTCTGTGCTTTAGTAACTGAATTCAAGAGAAATGATATCTCACCAGAGGCATTAAAGGAAACCGTAATGTCCTTTGAAGAAGAAAATATCTTTACCAAAAAGCTTAGGGATATAGGCTTCATGTATGAAAGGTTTACTGAGTACATGGGTGGGAGATATACCGACGAAGAGGATAAGCTAAGTATGCTTATTGAGAAGATAGATGAAGCTAGGTTCCTCGATGGAGCTGAGGTGTGGATAGATGGCTTTAGTGGTTTTTCCTCCCAGGAGTATAGGATTTTAGAAAAGCTTGCCCTTAAGGTGGAAAAGATGAATATAGCCTTAACCATAGACACAAGTGATAATAAACGGGATAAGGAGTTATTTAAACCCACTGATAATACATTTAAGAAGATAAGAGAGCTTGCCCGCAGACATAATGTGAAGGAAACCCAAACACTATTAAGCCAGCAAAATGATAAATACCCAGAACTCCAGCATATTGAGAGGGAAATCTATGCCTATCCATATAATAGATATAACAAAGAAGTAAAAAGAATAGAGATGTTTTCTGGGACAAATCAGAATACCGAGATAGAAAATGCCGCCTGTAAAATCATATCATTGGTTAGGGATAAGGGCTATAGATGGAAGGATATATCCTTGGTAAATGGTGCAATGGAGAGCTACAGTCTCACCATAAAAAGGGTGTTCAATGAATATGGGATACCATTCTTCATAGATGAAAAAAGAAGTATAATGAATAATCCAATAATTAAACTCATACTGTCCTCAATGGATATAATGAGTAGACATTATAAATATGAGGACGTCTTTAGATTTATCAAAACGGGATTTAGTGCTTTAGACAAGGAAGAAACTGAGAAAATTGAGAACTTCGTTCTAAAGTATGGTATATCGGGAGATAGATGGTTCCAAGAGTTTCAATATGAGAATGTAGATAGTGAATATTTGAAGGAAATAAATGAGATTCGTCAAAAATTCATAGAGCCATTCATTGAAATTAAAGACAAGCTAAAGGGAAGAAGACTCGTTTCTGACTTTAGCAGTCATTTCTTTGATTTCTTAGTAAAGTTGGGTATTGAAGAAAAGCTAGATCTCTGGATAGAGGATCTTAAGGAGCAGGGAAAACTAGAATACGTAAATGAATATACTCAGATATGGAATATAATAATGGAAGTGTTCAATCAGCTGGTGGAGATTTTAGGCGACAACAAAGTAAATATTAGAGAATATAGAAAAATTTTAGAGGCTGGATTTATCCAATATAAAGTTGGAATAATACCACCTACAATTGATCAAGTACTTGTAGGAAATCTAGAAAGGTCTAGGAGCCACAATATAAAGGCTCTATTTGTAGTAGGAGTAAATGATGGGATACTACCTTCAGGACTAGATGATAATGGTCTATTACTCGATGAAGAAAAGCTATTGATTAAGGAAAAGGGTATAGAGCTGCCCTCCGATAGTGAAACAAGACTTAAAGAAGAAGAGTTTTCAATCTATACAGCACTGTCTAAGCCATCGGAATACCTATGGATAAGCTATGCATTATCTGATAGTGAAGGCAAGGCCCTAAGACCTTCAATACTCATAGACAGAATTAAAAAGCTTTATCCAGAGCTGATTCCTATGAGTGATATAGTAAAGGGAAATATTACTGAGGATGAAATGAGGCAGTTGGGTTTAGTTTCATTACCAGTACCGACTTTCAAATACTTAATAGAAAATCTAAGGCTAAAGCTTGATGGAAATCCATCACTAGAGCTTTGGGATGAAGTCTATGATTGGTACTATAATAGCAAAGACTGGGATCAAAGACGTGTTATAATGATAGAAGGACTTTTCCACAGTAATCAGGAGGGATATATAGGTGAAGAAAGGGCTAAGACCCTTTATAATGCACCACTTAAATCTAGTATTTCTAGACTTGAAAAGTTCGTTAACTGTCCATTTGCCCACTTTATAAATTATGGATTAAAGCCAGAGGAAAGAAAAGAGTATAAGGTGAGAATACCCGATATAGGTAAGCTTTTCCATGATTCAATGGAAAACTTTTCGAAGCAGCTATCCATTGAAAATCTACAGTGGAGGGACATAGACAAAAATAAAAGTGATGAAATTGTAGAGAAGATCATCGACGAGATAGCTCCTCAGTTTGGATATAACATATTGGAGAGCACCCATAGATATAAATACCTAGTTAATAAACTAAAGAGGGTTAGTAAGAGGGCGGCTTGGACCTTAACTGAGCATATTAAGAAGGGAGAATTTACTCCTTCACTGTACGAGCTAGAGTTCGGTGATAGGAGTATTAGCAAAGTTCCACCTATAATTATTGAGCTTCCTGATGGCCAGGAGATAAAACTAGAGGGACGAATCGATAGAATAGATATCCTAGAGAACGAGGATGGAAGCTATGTCAAAATTATAGATTACAAATCCGGAAGTAAGAAATTTAGTCTATCTGATGTATATTACGGACTACAGATTCAGCTTGTTGTTTACTTAGATGCGATCATCGAAAATAAAGATAAACTTAGAATCGACGATGCTCATCCTGGAGGAGTGTTCTACTTTAGATTAGATGACCCAATGATACAATCCGATGATACCGATGTGGAAAACATTGAAAGGGAAATTATGAGAAAGCTTAAGATGGATGGTATCATTGCAAAGGATATAAAGGTTGCAAAGGCCATGGATAGGAATATAGAGGAGGAAAGAAACTCACTTGTTATTCCAGTTAGCCTAAAAAGAGACGGTGACTTCAGTAAAAACTCGTCTGTTTTAGAAGAAGAAGAGATATATGGTCTAATAAATCATGTCAGAAATCTTGTAATTGAAATAGCTGGAGAAATATTAAAGGGTAATATAAAGATAGAGCCATGCAAGGTGGATAATAATGTTTCCTGTACATATTGCGGTTATCAAGCCATATGTCAGTTTGATAAGAACTTTGAAAATAATAACTATAGAGTTATAAGAAAATTAAGGGATGATGAAGTACTTAAGAAGATAGAATCTGCTGAGAGGGGTGAGACGGATGCCAAAATGGACTAAGGACCAAGAAAAAGCCATAAAAACTAGAGGGAAGAATCTTCTAGTATCGGCAGCAGCCGGCTCTGGTAAAACAGCAGTACTAGTTGAAAGGATAATCAAACTCATTACCGAGGATATGATCGATATAAACAAGCTCCTTATAGTAACCTTTACCAATGCAGCTGCCGGGGAAATGAGGGAAAGGATACTTGGAGCACTAATTAAAGAAATAGAAAATGGGTCAGAATATGAAGAACATCTGAGAAGGCAAATCACCCTTCTGGGAAGGTCATATATAACTACTCTGCATTCTTTTTGTATTGATATTGTCAGGAAAAACTTCCATTTAGTAGGCATTGATCCTTCTTTTAGAATAGGAGATATGACAGAAACCAGTATCATGATTCAAGAAGCCCTGGAGGAAGTATTGGAGGATGAATACGAAGCTGCTAATAAACATTTCATAGAACTCGTTGAAGGCTTCGGAGGCAATAGGGAAGACATAAAGCTCCAGGAGCTGATACTTAAAGTCTATGGATTTATACAGAGTAAACCCTATCCTAAAAAATGGCTTGAGGAAAGCGCCGAAAAATTTAACATGACAAAGTCAGAGTTCGAAAATAGTACGTGGGTTAAAACCATAAAGGATAGTATTAAGATTGAACTAGAAGGATCAAAGGAAATCATACAAGGAGCCATAGATGACTGTAATAACCCCTACGGTCCTAAGGAATATGAAGATGCACTATTAATGGATTTAAACAATATAGAGGACCTTCTTATGAGCTTAGCTTCCAGTATGGAGAGTTTTTATCTAACCATCTTTGATCTAAAGCATCCAAAGCTTAAAACAATCCGCGGAAGCAGGAAGCAAGAGGTGGACGAAGGCCTTCAAAAAGAAGTTAAGGAACTGAGGGATAAATATAAGGACAATATTAAAAACCTCAAGGAGAAGGTTTTAGTTAAAAGCTTTGATGAATACCTAGACCAAATAAATACCATATATCCGATGATAAAGTATCTTGGAGAGGTGGTTATTAAGTTTGGAGACAGATATAGTGAAAAGAAGCTCGATAAAGGAATACTAGATTTTAACGATCTTGAGCATTATGCCCTAACGATATTGGAAAACGATGAAGTACAGAAGGAATATAATAAAAAGTTTGATCATATCTTCGTTGACGAGTATCAAGACAGTAATATTGTTCAGGAAACAATTTTAAATCGTATAAAGCGTGAAAATAACCTGTTTATGGTTGGCGACGTAAAACAGAGTATATATAGATTTAGATTAGCAGATCCTTCACTTTTCATAGAAAAATACGAAACCTATGATAAGGAGGGTGAGGGACTTAATAGAAGGATAGATTTATCTCAAAACTTTAGGACTAGAGTAGATATTTTAGACGGGATAAACTATCTGTTTAAGAGCTTCATGACTAAAACCCTTGGAGAGATAGACTATACAGAGGATGCTTATCTCTATAAAGGTTTAGATTTCAAAGAAATTGATGATACCAATATAGAATTGAATATTATTGAAAATATAACTAAGTCAAATGATGAGCTATCCGAGGAATTGGAGGAAATGTCAAGTATAGAAGCCGAGGCAAGCTTTGTTGCCAGTAGAATTAAGAGTCTCATTGGACAGGAAACCTATAATGCTAAGGAAAGTAAATACATGCAAATAGACTACAAGGACATAGTTGTGCTCCTTAGATCTCCAAAGGCATGGGCTCCAATATTTACGGAAATCTTTTTAAAGGAAGGGATTCCCGTATATACCGATGACAATTCAGGATATTTTGATACAATTGAGATAAATATGTTCCTTGACCTGCTTAAGCTAATAGATAATAAAAGGCAAGACCTACCTCTAATAAGCGTTATGAGGTCTCCAATTGGAGGTTTTACAATTGAGGAGTTAATAAAACTTAGGCTAGAAAGCAGAGAAGAAAGCTATTATAATGCCCTTGAAAATTATCTTGCCAATAACGACGATAAACTTAAAATAAAGCTGAAGAATTTTCTAGATAAATTAGAAAGATGGGGAGTACAAGCAAGATACCTAAAGCTAGATGAATTTATCTGGAAGGTTCTCATAGAAACCGGATACTATCATTATGTAGGTGCAATGCCTGGAGGTATACAGCGGCAAGCAAACCTGAGGATACTGGTGGATAGAGCGAGCCAATTTGAAAAAAGCGCCATCAATGGTTTATTCCTATTTTTAAGATTCATAGATAAGCTTACAAAAAGCAAAGGTGATATGGGAAGCGCAAAAACCCTTGGTGAGAATGAAAATGTAGTTAGAATAATGAGTGTCCATAAAAGTAAAGGTTTGGAGTTCCCGGTGGTTATATGCTGTGGACTAGGAAAAAAGTTTAATCTTAGAGATGTACAGCAGGATGTACTACTCCATAAGGAACTAGGTCTGGGACCAAAGTTTGTAGATATAGAAAAGAGAATATATAACGAGACTTTGCCACAGCTTGCAATAAAAAGAAAAATGAAGATAGAGAACTTATCTGAGGAGATGAGAATACTCTATGTTGCCCTAACCAGACCCATAGATAAACTGATACTAATAGGTTCTGTAAGAGAACTGGAAAGGGAAGCCAAGAAGTGGCTGAGGGGGACAACCCTGTTCAATTTGCTCAAGGGTCAATCATACCTTGACTGGATATGCTCCGCCTTGGCAAGGCATATAGATGGAGAACCCATAAGAGAGCTTGGTAAGGCATCATTTAATGAATCTCATATAGATGACGAAGAAAAATCCAGATGGACAATCAACCTTTTAAATAAATCCGATATATACCTGAAGGAAATTGAAAAGAATGAAGGAAATATAGAAGAGAGGCTAAGACTTGAAAAGTTTAACCTCGAGACTGAAGCAAAATATAAAGAACTGATACAGACTAGATTTGAATGGGCGTATCCAAATGAATGTGATGTGGGAGTCCCATCAAAGCTTGCCGTAAGTGATATAAAGAAGGCCAATGCTCAAAATATGGATGATATAGTATTTAAAATACCATCCCTCGTGAAAAAACCGGATTTTATCGAAGGGAAGAAGCCATTTACAAAGGCTGAAATAGGAACCATAATACACTTTGTAATGCAGCATTTAGATCTAAAGAGGATATCAGAACCTTCTCTGATACAAGAGCAAGTCGATGAAATGGTGACAAGGGAACTCCTGACCTTTGAAGAAGCAAAGGTAGTAAACGTAGACAAGGTATTAAACTTCTTTAAAAGTAATATTGGAAAAAGGATTATAAAGGCCGATAAAGTATATAAGGAAGCCCCTTTTATTTTAAAGAAAATGGCATCAGAGGTGATTAACGACCTAGAGGATTGCAGCGAAGAAGTACTAATCCAAGGTATTATCGACTGCTATTTCAAAGAAGGAGAAGACCTAGTATTGGTGGATTATAAAACTGGACATGTATTCGGTGGAAACGTAGAAGTAATTATAGATCGATATAGAATTCAGATGGAGCTATACAAGGAAGCCCTAGAAAAGATCACAAAAAAGAAGGTTAAGGAAAGCTATATTTATTTATTTGATATAGATAAAGAGGTGCAGATCTAATGAGAATATTACACACTTCCGACTGGCATCTAGGTAAATACTTAGAAAACCAAAGCAGACTGGAAGAACAGGAAAAAATAGTAGAGGATATAATAGAAATAGCCGATGAAAGGGAAGTAGACCTTGTCATCATCGCAGGAGACGTCTACGATAACAGCAATCCACCTGCCAAGGCAGAAAAACTGCTTTACCAAACCCTAAAAAGACTTGGAAAAAATGGTGAGAGGGTTGTACTAGTAATAGCCGGTAACCATGATAACCCCGATAGACTTACAGCTTCCACACCACTAGCCCATGAACATGGAATAATACTCCTTGGAAACCCAAAAAGCAAGGCGGAAAGCGGAAGAATAGGTAAGCATGAGATCATAGAGGCAGGGGAAGGCTATTTAGAACTAAAAATCAACGATCAAAGGGCAGTTGTTCTAACCCTACCATACCCCAGCGAACAAAGACTCAATGAAGTCCTTGGAGACATAGACGATGAAAGGGAGCTACAAAGAAACTACTCAGAAAAGGTAGGAGAGATACTGGGGAATCTTTCATCAAAGTACAGAGAAGACACGGTTAATATAGCCACAAGCCATATATTCGTACTGGGAGGAGAATCCTCAGATTCCGAAAGGGTCCTCCAAGTAGGCGGCGGACTAACGGTCCACGGAGAAAAGCTGTCCATCGGAGCACAATATATTGCCCTCGGACACCTACATAAGCCTCAAAGGGTGAAAAATGACAAGGTAGAAGCAATCTATTCCGGCTCACCTCTACAATACAGCAGAAGTGAAATAGGCTATAGTAAATGCGTATATATAGTTGACCTAGAGCCCGGAGAAAAAGCCAAAACAGAGGAAGTTCTACTGAAAAATAGAAAACCAATAGAGGTTTGGAGATGCAAAGGAATAGATGAAGCAGTAGAGCTGTGCGAAACAAATCAAGACCGAGAGGTATGGGTTTACCTAGAAATAGAAACAGATAAAGTACTAAACCAATCGGAGATAAAGACCATAAAGAAACTAAAACCCGATATACTCTCCATAGTACCAATACTGGAAGAAATAGAAACCGACGATGAAAGCCTAGAAAACATGAAGGAAAAAAACATAATAGAACTATTCAAAGAATTTTACCTCCACCAAAGAAAAGTTGAACCAACAGATGACTTTATGGGTCTATTTACAGAAATAGCTGGAGAGGAATAGAGATTTTACCTTAAAAGAAAATGTGACTTGGGGACTGACCCAACTGACACGCACTCTTTTCGCGTGTCTGGGGGTCTGTCCCCATGTCATATTTTCGAGAATCAACCATTTGAGAAGAAGAAAACTTAGTGTTGTCGACCTCCAATAGCGTAAAACCCCTTGGAGGCCGACGACATTTTAGTTTTTGAAGCAACACAGTAAATTCAAAGGTTTCAGTAATAGCACAGAAGAAAGAAGGATTTTTTGACTCATGTCTCGTTTTCAAGGTTCAAAATTTGGCATAAAGCTCATATTGTTTTTAGCCCTTTTAATAGAGATCATAATCCAGACAAAATTATTTTGAAAAATATACGTTTCATCTATTGACTCTAACATGATGGTAGACATTATAATTAAATTATAATCCGGATTAAAAAGAAAAAGCAGGTGATA
>MDTG01425233.1_pt1 | contig 10671 bp, 10 predicted proteins | sample 811421 | NCBI WGS metagenome assembly MDTG01 (sample SAMN05326645, study PRJNA326480) | marine metagenome | isolation source: seawater | place: Pacific Ocean: South East | collected 2011
TAAAAAACAAAATAAATTTTTCATTTGCTATGGGAACATCTGCTATGGATTCTGCCAAATTAGGAATACCAACAATATTAGTAGATTATAGTTATAAAAAAATAAGAAATTATAAATTTAGGTGGATATTTGATACTAAATCATTTAATCTTGCTCATGATATTAACAATAATAATTATGATGGTCCATCATATGAATTACACCAAATTTTAAATCAGCTAGATAATAATTTTGATGATTTATCTAAAAAATCAAGTAATTATGTTAGAAAAAATCATAGTTTAAATGATATTTCAAAGAAATTTTTGGATAAAGTTTGTAAATCTGAGCTAAAATTTGGTGAAATTGATCAAAATATTTTGAAGAAAAGTATTTTTAGAAGATTATATTATAAATTAAATAATTACTATACGGGAACATCATGATTAGATTATCTAAATCAGTTGTTGGAATTGAAGAGGCTAATGCTGTTAAAAATGTATTAATAAAAGACGGTTACCTAGGAATGGGAAAGTATGTTCAAGAGTTTGAATTAGAAATATCAAATTTTTTGAGTCTTACTGATAAAAAAGTTATTTGTGTTAATTCTGGTACTGCAGCATTGCATTTAGCTGTACAATCAATAATTACTGATAATAAAAATGAAATAATTGTCCCTTCTTTAACCTATTTATCATCTTTTCAAGCAATTACTGCTGCTGGAGGAGTTCCAATAGCTTGTGATGTAGATGAAAATTCTATGATTTTAGATATAGAAGATGCAATTAAAAAAATAACAAATAAAACAGCTGCAATAATGCCTGTTTGGTATGCAAGTAATCCCTATAACTATGACAATTTATATGAATTTGCATCTAAAAATAACCTGAGAGTTATTGAAGATGCTGCACATGCCTTTGGATGTGAAATTAATAATAATAAGATTGGATCTAAAGGTGATATTATTTGTTTTTCTTTTGATGGTATTAAAAATATTACTTCTGGTGAAGGAGGAGCGATAATTACTAATGATGATTGCGTAATAAATTATTGCAAAGATGCAAGACTTCTTGGTGTAAAAAAAGATACTGAAAAAAGATTTGAAGGGGAAAGAAGTTGGGAATTTCAAGTTGAAAATCAAGGCTATAGATTCCATATGAGTAATATTTTCGCTGCAATAGGAATTGTGCAATTAAATAAATTAAAAGAAAGGTTTGGTAAAAAAAGAATACTTTTAAAAGAATTTTATATTAATGAACTTAAAAATATTAAAGGAATTTTACTTCAGAAATATGAAATAAACTCTTTGATTATTCCTCATATTTTTCCTATTAGAATTTTAAATAATAAAAGAGATTTTATAAAATTAGAACTAGAAGGTAATGATATTCAAACGGGAATTCATTATAAGCCTAATCACTTGTTAAAAAAATTTAAAACTGATTACAATTTACCAATTACTGAAAAGCTCTATGAAGAAATAATTACCCTTCCACTTCATCCTGAAATGAGTTATGAAGATATTAAATGCATATGTTCAATAATTAAGAAATCTATAAAATGAAAGGAATAATTTTAGCTGGTGGTTCAGGAACTAGATTATATCCTGCAACTCGATCAATTTCTAAGCAATTATTATGTGTTTATGATAAGCCAATGATTTATTATCCAATTTCAGTATTGATGTTAGCAGGAATAAAAGAAATACTTATTATAAGTACCTCAGAGGACATTGATAGATATAAAAATTTATTAAATGATGGTGGTGTATTTGGAATTAAAATAAATTATGAAATACAAGAAAAACCTAACGGTCTTGCAGAAGCGTTTATTATTGGGGAAAAATTTATTCAAGATGATAATGTGTGTTTAATTCTTGGAGATAATATTTTTTACGGACAAGGGCTGACTCAAATATTAATAGATGCTAAAGAAAAAGTAGAAATTGATAATAAAGCAGTGATATTTGGTTACAATGTACCAAATCCAAAAGATTTTGGAGTTGTAGACTTTGATAAAAATGGAAATATAATCTCGATAGAGGAGAAGCCAGATAATCCTAAAAGTGATTATGCAGTTGTTGGTTTATATTTTTATCCTAATTCGGTTTTGAAAAAGTCAAAAACAGTTACTCCAAGTAAAAGAGGAGAGTTAGAAATTTCATCATTAAATAAATTATTTTTAGATGAAAAAAATCTATCAGTAAAATTATTGAGAAGAGGGTTTTGCTGGTTTGATACTGGTACTCACGATTCAATTTTACAAGCATCAAATTTTATATCTTCTATTGAGAAAAATACTGGACTTAAAGTTGCTTGTTTAGAAGAAATTGCATTAAGCCAAGGATTTATTAGTAAAAAGCAAATTGCATATTCATTTAACTTTACAAATAAAAATTCTTATGGTAAATATTTAAGAAAATTAAATGAAGAATAGAAATATATTAATTACTGGAGGAGCAGGTTTTATTGGAAGTAATCTTTTAGTGAAACTTGTTAAAAAATATCCAAATTATAACTTTCATAACATCGATAGTTTAACCTATGCTTCTGATTTAAATAATTTATTAGAAATCATAGATTATAATAATTATTTCTTTTATGAAAATGATATAAAGGACTTTGAAAAAGTAAATGAAATTTTTAAAAAAAATAAAATTGATTCAGTCATTCATCTTGCTGCCGAGTCTCATGTTGATAATTCAATAGAAAACCCTAATGAATTCGCATTAACAAATGTTTTAGGAACTTTAAATTTATTGATATCTGCTAAGAACAATTGGGACTCCTATGATAAAAAAATTTTTTACCATGTTTCAACAGATGAAGTATTTGGATCATTGGAAAAAAAAGGATTCTTTAAAGAAGAAACACCATATGATCCACGTTCACCATATTCTGCATCAAAAGCTTCATCAGATCATTTTGTCCGAGCTTTTTATCATACTTATAAACTACCTGTCTTAATTTCTAATTGCTCTAATAATTATGGTCCAAAACAACATTATGAAAAATTAATTCCAAAAGTTATTTATAATTCAGTAAAATTAATGACTATTCCAGTTTATGGAAATGGAATGAATATTAGAGATTGGCTTTTTGTTGAAGATCATGTAGATGCTATCGATTTAATATTTCATGAAGGAAAAATTGGTGAAACTTATTTAGTTGGGGGTAATAATGAAATAAATAATTTAGATTTAGTAAAAAAAATAATTTATGAAGTTGATAATAATCTTAAAAGATCTAAAAGCTCTGATTACTTAATTGAATTTGTTGATGATAGAAAAGGCCATGATTTCAGGTACGCAATTGATTCAAGTAAAATTCAATCAAAATTAAAATGGAAACCTAAATTTAAATTTAAAGAAGCTATTAAAACAACTGTTGACTATTATATAAAAAAATATATATGAAAGTTCTCTTACTTGCAGGAGGGTTTGGAACTAGGCTCTCAGAAGAAACCGATCTTAAACCAAAACCTATGGTTGAAATTTCAGGCAAACCAATACTTTGGCATATAATGAAAATTTATTCATATTATGGATTCAATGACTTTGTTATTCTTCTTGGATATAAAGGATACATTATTAAAGAATATTTTGCAAACTATTATCTTCATCAAAGTGATGTAACCCTAGATCTTAAAAATGATAGAGTTGAAATAATAAATTCATCGACTGAGCCATGGAGAGTAACTTTATTAGATACAGGTTTAAATACTATGACGGGTGGCCGTATATTAAGAGCAAAAAATATAATAAAAAATCAACCATTCATGTTGACATATGGTGATGGAGTTGGAGATATAAATATTAAAGAATTATTAAGTTTTCATAATAAACATGGAAAGTATCTAACATTAACATCTGCACAACCAGATGCTAGATTTGGAGTTATAAAAATAGATAAAAACAATAAAGTATTAAGCTTTGAAGAAAAGCCAAAAGGTGATGGTAGTTGGATAAATGCTGGTTTTTTTGTTTGCAATCCAAAGGTTTTAAACTACATAAAGAATGGGGATGAAACAATTTTTGAAAGAGACCCACTAGTTAAACTAGCAAAAGATGGTCAGGTTTTTACTTATAAACATGATTCTTTTTGGATGCCAATGGATACATTGAGAGATAAAAATATTTTAAATGGTTTAGTTCATAAAGGTGATGCTCCATGGATTAAATGGTAATTTATGTTTAAAGAATATAAAAATAAAAAAGTTTTAATTACTGGACACACTGGCTTTAAAGGTTCGTGGTTAGTTACCTGGCTTTTAAATTTAGGTGCTGAAGTTGCTGGTTTTTCTGACGAAATTCCGACTAATCCTTCCCATTTTGATGTATTAGGTTTAAAAAATAAAATTCACCATTATTTTGGCGACATAAGAGATTATGAAAAATTACTGTCTGTTTGTAAAAAATTTAAACCAGAAATTGTATTTCATCTTGCCGCCCAGCCTTTAGTTAGGAAATCTTATATTAATCCTAAAATCACATTTGAGGTTAATGTTTTAGGAACATTAAATGTATTGGAGGTTTTAAAGGAAATGAAAAATGAAATAAATGCTTCAGTAATTATTACAAGTGATAAGGCTTATGAAAATGTGGAATGGATATATGGATATAAAGAAGATGATAAACTTGGAGGTGACGATCCATACAGTGGTTCCAAAGGTGCAGCTGAATTAATAATAAATTCATATATAAAATCATTTTTCCAAGATGATAGTTTATATATATCTGTAGCTAGAGCAGGTAATGTTATTGGTGGTGGCGATTGGGCTCAAGATAGGATTATTCCTGATTCAATAATATCTTGGTCAAAGTCTCAAACATTGAAAATTAGAAGTCCATATGCAACAAGACCTTGGCAACATGTTTTAGAACCATTGAGTGGGTATCTTCATTTAGGTATAGAATTACTTAGAAAAAATAATATTTGTAAAAATCAAGCATACAATGTTGGACCAGATTCTAATTTAAATAAGACAGTTGAAGAGTTATTATTAGAGATGAAAAAATATTGGCAATCTGTAAAATGGAAAATTGATATTCCTAAAGAATCTAATATGAAGGAAGCTGGATTGCTAAAACTTACATGCGATAAAATTAATAATCATCTAAAATGGTATCCAACATTAGATTTTAGTAAAACAATTGAATTTACAGTAAAATGGTATAAAAATTTTTACTCTAATTCAAATTTAGACATATACAAACTAACATCTAATCAAATAAAAGAATACACAAAGTTGGCTAAAGAAAAACAAATTAAATGGACAATTATGAATTGAAAAATTTTATTCAAGACGTCTATATTACACCCTTGAAACAAATTAAAGATGAAAGAGGTGCTGTATTCCATGTAATGAAAAAAGACTCTAATACATTTTATGGTTTTGGAGAAGCTTATATTTCAAAAATTAATCACAAAGTAACTAAAGGTTGGAAATATCATAAAAAAATGAATCAAAATTTTACTGTTGTTTTTGGTTCTCTTAAGCTAGTATTATATGATGATAGAAAAAATTCGCAAACCAATGGTAAAATTCAAGAAATATATTTAGATGATTCTAAAAATTATTTTAGAGTTACAATTCCTAGGAAAATTTGGTATAGTTTTCAATGTTTGAGTAATGAATCATGCTTGCTTCTTAATATTGCAAGTATACAGCATGATCCAAAAGAATGTATTAATTTGGATTTAGAAAATACTAAAATTCCGTATAGTTGGTAACAAATATAAAATCACTAAATGAAATCGATCTTTCTAGACCAGATTTAATTTTCTTTATTGTTTGGACAATTCCTTTAATTCTACTACAGTTTTTTAATTTAGATTTTTTTGTAGATTTAACCTCTGCTACTCAACTGTTAATATTTACCAATATTCTGAGTTTTTTTATTATTTATTGGATTATTAAAAAATCATTAAAAAATAAAACTCCATCAGTATTAATCAATCTAAAATTTAAACTTAATAAAGTTCAAAATTTTTTTAAATTTTATTTTATCATATGGTTATTCTTATATACTATAACTATCTTTTTTTCAGGTGGAATACCAATTTATTGGATCTTATCAGGCTCTGGATTAACTTATTATGATTTTGGTGTTCCAACATTAAGCGGTTTTCTAAATATGCTTAGGGCTTTTTTATCTGTACTTGCATTAATTATTTTTTTACGTTCAAAAAATAAGAAATATTTATTTTTTGTTTTTTTCTTTTTTATTTCTGCTTTTATCTTTGAAGCAAATAGGGGAGGCGGTGTTGTTTTGATTTTACATATTTTAGGTTATTATTTTTTAACACGCAACTTTAACTTTATAAGAGTATTAAAATTTTTAATATTTTCTTTTCTATTTATTATTTTTCTTGGTTTGATTGAAATGTTTAGATATTCTAACGATGAAGAATATAATTTTATTGAAAAATATAGTGAAATGGAGCTAATTGAAGATGCAAATAATCTCACTTTATTTACAATACCTGCTATTTTATATATTACTACGCCACTGCAGAATTTGAATTTATTAATAGCATCAGATCAAGAACCTTTATATTATCCTTATCATTCCTCTAAACCTTTAATACCTACATTCGTTCGTGATAAAATTTTTTCTAATCCAAAAGATTACGGATTTTTAGTTTCAGAAGCTTATAATACCACTAGTTTTTATACACCATTAATAAGAGACTTTGGAAATTATATTACTATAATTATAGTTTTTTTCTTGCAAATAATTGTTAGTTATATTCATATTAAAAGTAAGACATCTGATTTAAAAACATATACGCTTCTATATCCTCCATTATTTATGTGCGTTTTTTTGTCACCTTTTAATTTATATTTTACTTCTTTAGTAGTTGTATCATATCCACTTATGGTACACCTATTTATTCATCATAAACAAGTTGTATTTAAAATATGAAAAAACAGCCTCTTACAAGTTTTATTGTGAATTGTTATAATGGAGAAAAATATCTAGAAAGAGCTCTAAAATCAATAATTAATCAAACATATGAAAATTGGGAATTAATTTTTTGGGATAATTGTTCAACAGATAATTCTAAAATAATTTTTGAAAGTTTTAATAACAGTAAATTTAGATATTTTAAAAGTAAATCAAATGTAAGTTTGGGACAGGCTAGAGCTTGGGCGGTTGAACAATGTAAAGGAGAATATATTGCTTTTTTAGATGTAGATGATGAATGGTATCCTGAAAAAACAAAAACCCAAGTAAAGATAATGATTGATGATTCATCTGTATTGAGTTATTCTAATGTCAAAGAAATATACGATAATAACAAATTTTTCATGACAAAAACTAGATGGAAAACAGGCTATATCTTTCCCAATCAGTTAAGACAGTTTGAGATAAATTTGCCAACAGCTATGATTTTAAGAAAAAAATTAATTCAAAAAAATTAAATTTTGATCCTAATATTCAAGCTTCCGAAGAATACTGTTTATTTATGCAGCTTATTTACAATGAAAAAGTATCAGTAATCAAGAAATTTCTTGCAAAATATTATATTAGAAGAGATTCTTTAACAAACATGAAATCTCACCTATGGTCAAAAGAAAGATTATATACATTAAATAAAATAAAAAGTAGATATCCATTATTTGTAAAAAAATATCCAAATGAATTAAGAGAAGCAAAAAATAGGGCAGAATATTATAGGGCTCGTGACTATATTTTTAAAAAAGATATAAAAAATGCATTACAAACTATGAAGAAAATTAGAAAATCAAATTGGAAATATTATATTCTTTATATTTTGCTTTTTTTATCTCCTAGATTATGGGTAATCGTTCATGACTATAAAACAAAAAGAGGTTAAATTGAAACTAATATGAAAAATAATGGAAATAAAAAACTTTTAATTACGGGTGGTACAGGATCTTTTGGCAATGCTGTATTAAATAGATTTATTAATTCAGAAGATTATACTGAAATAAGAATTTTAAGTAGGGATGAAAAAAAACAAGACGATTTAAGAAAAAAATATAATAATTCTAAAATTAAATTTTATATAGGAGATGTTAGAGATTCTAATTCAGTTTATGAAGCTGTGGATGGTTGTCAGTATATTTTTCATGCTGCAGCATTGAAACAAGTACCTTCATGTGAGTTTTTCCCTATAGAAGCTACTAAAACTAATGTTTTAGGAACTCATAATATTATCAAAGCTGCTAAATCATGTCAAGTTGAAAAATTAATTTGTTTAAGTACCGATAAAGCAGCGTATCCTATAAATGCAATGGGTATATCTAAAGCTATGATGGAAAAAGTTGCTATATCTGAATCAAGAAATTCAAGTACAACAATATGTATTACAAGATATGGAAATGTTATGGCGTCAAGAGGTTCAGTTATACCCTTTTTTTTAGATAAAATTAGATGCAATGATAAACTAACAATTACTAATGGTGATATGACCAGATTTTTAATGTCATTGGATGAAGCAGTTGACTTAGTTTTATATGCTTTTAAAAATGGTGAACCTGGTGATTTATTTGTTCATAAGGCTCCAGCTTGTACAATTAATGATCTTTCAATAGCAATTAAACAAATTTTTAACTTTAGTAAAAAAGATAAAATAATTGGTACTAGACATGGAGAAAAGCTTTATGAAACATTATGTACCTTTGAAGAAATGAGTAAAGCTGTTGATGAAAAAAATTATTATAGAATTCCATCAGATAGAAGAGACTTAAATTATAATTCTTATCATATAGAAGGAAAAATTAATAAAAATATTGAAGATTATAATTCACATAATACAAGGAGATTAAGTGTTCCTGAAGTCAAAAAAAAATTATTGAAGCTAGAAAAAGTTAGGTCCATGTATGAAGAATTCAAAAATAAATGATTTTATTAAAATTGGAATAACAGGACAGAATGGATTTATAGGATCCCATTTGATTAATAACTTATTACTGTTCCCAAAAGAGTTTGAAATAATTAATTTTAATAGGAGTTTTTTTAAAAATGATAAATCTTTAGATGAATTTGTTTTAAAATGTGATGTAATAATACACTTAGCAGCATTAAATAGACATGATGATCCGGATGAAATTTTTAGAACAAATATTAGCTTAGTACAATGTCTAATAAATTCTTTATCCAGAACAAAAAGTAGGACTCATGTGATTTTGGCCTCTTCAACCCAGGAAGGCCTAGATAATCCTTACGGATTATCAAAAAAGAAAGGAAGAGAAATATTATTAAAATGGGCAAATTCTACTAATAATAAATTTACAGGATTAATTATTCCAAATGTATTTGGTCCCTTTGGTAATCCATTTTATAATTCAGTTGTTGCAACATTTTGTCATCAAATTTCAAATAGACAAAAACCTAAAATAAATGAGGACAGTATTTTAAAATTAATTTATATAAATGATTTAGTGAAAAAAATTATTGAGATAGTAAGAAACTATGAAGCTAAGGATTTATATATAATTGATCATTCCCATACTCTGAAAGTTTCTGATTTGTTAAAATTAATTAAGAGTTTTTATGAAAGATATGAATTGAATGGTGAAATACCTTATTTAAAGTCTAAATTTGAGTTAGACTTATTCAACACTTATCGTTGCCATATGAATATAAATGATTATTTTCCTGTTAATTTTATTAAACACAATGATAAGAGAGGATCTTTTTTTGAGATGATTAGGTTTAGTGATGGAGGACAAGTTTCATTTTCTACAACAGAACCTGGCTACGTTAGAGGAAATCACTTCCATACTAGAAAGATTGAAAGATTTGCTGTTATTAAGGGTAAAGCATTAATACAATTAAGAAGAATTGGATCAGATAAAATTTTAAGTTTTTATCTAGATGGAAATTCGCCAAGTTATGTTGATATACCTATATGGTTTACCCATAATATTAAAAATATTGGGGATGAATTATTATATACAAATTTTTGGATAAATGAAGTTTATAATCCAGATGATCCAGATACATTCTTTGAAGATGTTTAAAAAAAAATAAAATGAAAAAGTTGAAAGTTCTAACTGTGGTGGGGACAAGGCCTGAAATCATTAGGCTTTCTCGAATAATTATTAAACTTGACAATTCTGATATTTTTGATCATATTTTGGTTCACACTGGTCAAAACTATGATTATGAGCTTAATGAAGTTTTTTTTAAAAACCTTGGATTAAGAAAACCAAATTATTTTTTAAATTCAGCAGGAGAAAATGCGATAATAACATCTGGAAAAATACTTATTAATATTGATTCGATTTTAGAAAAAGAATGTCCAGACTCTTTTCTAGTTTTAGGTGATACTAATTCTTGCTTATGTGCAATTGCAGCAAAAAAGAGAAAAATACCAATTTTTCATATGGAGGCTGGAAACCGATGTTTTGATCAACGTGTACCTGAAGAAACAAATAGAAAAATTGTGGATCATATTTCAGATATCAATTTAACATACAGTGATATAGCTCGTGAATATTTATTGAACGAAGGTTTATCAGCAGATAGAATAATAAAAACTGGATCTCCAATGTACGAAGTTTTAAATGAATATAATGAAGAAATAAACTCCTCTAATATTCTATCTAACTTAAAATTAAAAAAAGAAAATTATTTTGTAGTTTCTGCTCATAGAGAAGAAAATATTGATTCTGCTAATTTTAAAATGTTTGTTAATATTTTAAATACATTAGCTA
>MDTG01032278.1_pt1 | contig 10670 bp, 7 predicted proteins | sample 811421 | NCBI WGS metagenome assembly MDTG01 (sample SAMN05326645, study PRJNA326480) | marine metagenome | isolation source: seawater | place: Pacific Ocean: South East | collected 2011
ACTAGTGCCTACTTCTCTATACTTGATTCGTAACTGATCTACTCTACAGTTACTTGTGTTCATATCATCAAAGGTTAGTGTGGCTCTGTCATGAATAATATTACTAACCCCTAAGCCAGTTATGGCTGGTGAGGTGCAGGTTGTGTTATAGATACAACTTCCGTCATTGATACAAGAATTGGGATCAAAGTTTAGAGCTGTTGAGTCTGTACAGCCAAGAATATATATACAACTACCATCGTCGATATTTGCTATTGAGTTATAATTGCAAGCAGATGGGTTAGTACATCCAAAAATGTTTGCAGAACTAAAGTTGACAAATCTTGTTTCAGAGCAACCTAGGTTGTCTGTAATAGTTAATGAATAGTTACCTGGGCATAGATTATATTGTAAACTATCTGTACTACCATTGCTCCAAAGAAATTGAATAGTATTACTCATTTGTGAAAAACCGTTGTATGTATTACTCATTTGAGAGCTATTGGACATCTGACTTGGAATCCTTCCACTTAAGAATAAATTTAGTTTATTAGGAGGTTTTTTTGATGAATAAGAACTAGCTTTTGCATATGCTATACCATTGCAATTTGACGAAGTTATTGTATTTGAAACTAGAGTATCAAAGAAAATATCACAATATATACAACTTGTATCACTGATGTTAGCTGATGGATTGTAATTTGTTGCTGTTAGATCTGTACAGCCATAAATTTTTTGACTAGGATTTCCGATTTTAAAAGTATCTCTGTATGTGCAATATCCATCATAATAATCAAGAAAATAATAACCCTCACATAGATCAAAGATTAAAGGAAGGTTTGAGCCGGTTGACCAGAAATACTTTAAATTATTTTGATTATAGTTCAAAGGACTTGTGTTGTTAATTGATGCAATTATAGCACCATCACACTGTCCTGGATTATTATCTATGATTATGCTTGAGCTTGAATTTGACCAGCAATACTTGCAACTATTATCATCTCTTGTTGCTAATGGGTTATAGTTGGTAGCAAGTGGATCTTGACAACCATCAATATATTGGCATATGGAATAATCATATCTATAGACAGACCATGAGGTATCATAATTTAATGCATTAGGATCAGGACAACCTAATACACATTCATTGCAAAGTCCCCAAGTGTGATATAATGTTGTATCACTATTTATGTTTATGCTTCTATAGTTAATACCAATTTTAGAACTAATACAGTTTCCATTAAGGAAATAGGTTTCTTCTGTTGAACAATCTGGTAAATAAATAAAACCAAAATTAGAAGGTACAATAAGCTTTATTGACCATAATTGGTTGCTAGTGTCAAATGTTAATGCCGGTAAAGAATCACAACGATTATTGACACCTAAATAATAGAATCTCAATGCGTCTTCCTCTGACAAAATAAAAATTTCACTTGGAGAATATGTTGGATTGAATGCATCTAAAAAGGCGCATTTAAGTCCAAGATCTAGATTAAACGTAACTTCATATAAACAGGATCCATCATCTCTAGTTGCAGAGTCATTATAATTCGGAGCTATAGAATCAGTACAACCATATAGATAATTACAAGATTCATTATCTAATGTTGCAGTTGAATCAAAATTTAATGCAATTGAATCAGTGCAACCAATAATTCCAGGTGATTGGAAATTTAAATGATTAGTATCTATTTTAGCATATATAATCTCGTTATAATCAATTATATCCTCATCGCCTCTTACACTCCACCCTGGCTCAAAATCTCTCATATAGCTAAGATGAATATTTTTGGAATTGATTTTTTTATATATTGAAGGAAAATTATCTTCCTGTTGGCCCATCCATTGAAATTTATTAGATGAACTGATATCTATTGGGCATGACCAACTTAAACCGTTATTTGAAGATTTAATAATATTAATGCTTCTGAAATTTTGACTTCCATTATTATAATTTTCATTATATGATGCATATGTCACAAAAATATTACCATTGTTATCTACTGCTGATGATATCATACTTGAAAGAGATAGGTAATATATTGGTATAGATCTATTGTCATAGTCAATACCACCTAACAATCCGTCATTATCTAAGTCTAGTGCTTCAGCAATCCTAATTGTTTTTTTTGGTTTCCAAAGAGCTTTTTTACCTGCTGGGTATCCAGAGTAATTTCCATCATCAGAGCCCATGTATTCGTTCCAGTACATTAATCCATTTGTTCTAGGAACAAAACTTGTATTACCATCAAACATATCTGTATCCATATATGTCATATTTCCATAAAAAATATGAGCATTTCCATTTTTGTCAATTGATATAGATCCAGATTTATCTGTTGAATTAAAATGATCATAAATACCATCATTGTTAAAGTCAAATCCACTATCTATTTGATATTTATCAATAGGAAAATCAATGAAATTTTTTCTTGTCCAGTTAATACCATTATCATTAGATTTCAAAATAAATGAATCTCCCCAGGAATTGAAAAGAGCTATTACAACAGTGTCACCTTTGGCATCTATAGCATAGGCATCACCATTAAAACCAATAAAATTTGTTGAATCAATAGTTGGTAATTCTTTAGAGACAATATCCCAAGTTATTCCTGCATCAGGGGATCTAAAATATAATAAGTTTCCGTCTAAGCCATTGTGTAAAGTATTTCCAAATGCTGTAGGAGCTGTAAGGGCTATCATGTGAATATATTCTCTATTTTGCCCACCAACCACAGCTCTATTCCATACAAAATAACCATTTGTTGTACTATCTGTAATTGTTTGTTCGTTCCAGCTTCCTGAATCTATTTTAGCTCTGGTTAAAACTCGGAGGTTATCGAACTCAGTGCTATGAGAAATAATAATTTCTTTTCCACTTTTTGTTGATAATAATGTCGGCCATCCACATCTATTAGATTCAACTCTGTTGTGAGTGTATGGGTCATTATTAAAATCAATTCCGTTAAAATTTGAATAAGCTGTCCCTCTGTCACTAAATGAAGAGCTAAACTGGTTACTGTGTATCCAAACCAATGAGACGTTAGAATCGTTATGAACATTTATTCTATTCATAACAGATGAATTTGTTTGTAAGTCGTATGTAGTTGCACCAGCAATATGAAATGAATTTCCATAAAAATTATGGTCATAATATTCTTCAAGACACCCGAAATATAAACAACTGCTATTGCTAAAATTGGCAGTCGAATCATAATTTTTTGCATTAGGATCTGTACAGCCATAAATGTATGCTATACAGCTATCAGCTACACTAGCTCTGTAATTAAAATTCATCATATCTTGGTCCATGCACCCTTTAACAAAGGGTAAACAACTTCCGTCATCAACGTTAGCTAAAATGTAATAATTGAACATTGTTGAATCTGTACATCCATAAATTGGAGATATACAAGACGAGTCATCAACATTTGCAAGGGAGTCATAATTAATTGCTGTGGAATCAGTACATCCATAGTAGCTAATGTTCATTACTGCATCTATTACATGCACAACTCCATTATCCCCATAAATATCAGAAACAGTTACCATTGCATTATTAATGTAGACATTACCATAGTTATTTGCACTACTGCTGATAGTAACAGTAACATCTGATCCTTCAAGTGTAGTAACAGTTTGACCATTAGACAACATTGAAGAAGTAACACTATCACCAACTAGGTGGTATTTTAGAATATCAGTAAGTGCAGGAGGGTTACTTAATAAACTTGAAATTGTACCAGCAGATAGAGCATTGAACGCAGCGTCAGTTGGAGCAAATACAGTGAATGGACCTGGTCCTTTAAGAGTACTAGCTAGGCCACAAGTATCAATGGCAATTTCTAGTATCGTATGGTCAACTGAATTTGAAATTATATCATATACTGTATTTGATGTAATAACTGGTTGATTTACAATGATGGTACCTATCATACCATTAACAGCATGAGAACCAACTGAACAATCATACTCATATCTACCAGAAATAGAAAATATATGTTCATGTATAGTATCTGCTGATGTAGTAGAAGAAATAAATGATACTGGATTGTTAAAATTATCATTTGTTATTGACGAACTGATGAAGTTTACATTATGTAATCCACTGTCATTATTTAACCATACAACAGTATCGTTTAAATTAATTGTTAATGGGTTCGGAGAATAGTAATAACTACCAACATTGATGTAGTGGGTATCAGCATTTGCAGCAAAAGAAAAAAAATAGAAAAGAAATAATAAAAAATTCTTTATTCTCAAAATAACTTTCAAAAAAGAGTTATTTGACACTTACCAATTCAACTTCAAAAATTAATGTTGCATTAGGAGGTATTACACCACCTGCTCCTCTTTCACCATATGCAAGATCTGAGGGGATTATAAATGTTGCTTTAGATCCAACATTTAATAATAAAATTCCTTCATCCCACCCCTTGATAACTCTTCCTTGTCCAACAGGAAATTCTATTGGTTGATTTCTGTCATAGGATGAATCGAATTTTGTACCATCGGCTAATTTTCCAGTGTAATGAACTGATACAGTTTGACCACTTTCAGGCTTTACACCAGTTCCTTTTTTGGTTATCTTGTAAGATAAACCACTAGATGTAGTTTTAGAACCTTTTTTTAGTTCTTCAATCAGTTTTTTTGCTTCTTTTTCTTTTCTATCTTTCTCCTCATTTATCTCTTTTAATTTTTTATCAAAAATTTTAGCTGCATCAAACTCTTTTGCTTTGTTTCCTTTTCTTTCAATCTTAATTGATTCTATTACATCATCCTGTGCTATAGCATCAACTACATCTTGTCCTTCAATAACTGAGCCAAAGACAGTATGTTTTCCATCTAGCCATGGTGTTTCTTTATGAGTTATAAAGAATTGACTTCCATTTGTTCCAGGTCCAGCATTAGCCATTGATAAAATACCTGGGCCTGTATGCTTTAGCTCAGGATGTATTTCATCTGGAAATTGATAGCCAGGACTTCCCATTCCATTACCATCAGGACATCCTCCTTGTATCATGAAGTCTTTAATGACTCTATGAAACTTTAACCCATCATAATACGGTGTTCCTAAATCCTTTTTTTCATTCTTTATTTTACCCTCAGCTAGCCCTATAAAATTTGCTACAGTTAGAGGTGTTTTTTCATATTCTAATTCAATTAAAATATCACCCTTGTTAGTTTTTATGTTTGCGTACATTCCATCTTTTTTTAAGTTGTTAGTATTAATTGATGCTATTAAAGAAATAGCTAAAATTGCTTTTATCATAATTTATAATTTTTTGTGATTTCTGTTTCTATAATTTCTTCAATTTTTTTAATTGTTTGCTTTAGATTAAAATCTGATTTTGCTCCAGCAGCATTCAAGTGTCCTCCTCCTCCAAAATATTTTTTTGCTATATCATTAACCTTAATTTGTCCTTGAGACCTGAAAGAAATCTTTACGAGGCCATCCTTTTCTACAATGAACACAGCAAATATAACTTCTTTAATTGACAGTGCATAATTTATTATTCCTTCCGTGTCACCTTTTTCAAAATTGAATTTATTGAGTTCTTTTTGGTCTAATGATATAATAGCTGCTTTTTTATTGTAAATCTTTAGTTTTGAAGATAAACAATATCCTAGAAGTTTGATTCTATTAGCTGAATTATTATTAAATAATAGATTATTAACTTTATTTGAATCCACTCCTTTTGATATTAAATTTCTTGCAACTTCATGAGTTTTTTCAGTTGTGCAAGAATATTTAAATGATCCAGTGTCAGTAACAATTCCCGTAAATAGGCAGTAAGCAATACTTTCATTTATTTTAAAATTTGAATTATTTAAAATTGTAAATAATAGTTCACATGTAGAACTAATTTTTGGATAGCTAAAACATAAATTACAAATATCTTTATCAGGGTCTTGATGGTGATCAATAAGTACCTTAAAAGAGTTACTATTTGAAATACTATTAGAGAGAGGTTCAATTCTTGATAAGTCATTAAAATCTAACATTATAGTTACATCTACATTAAGTATCAGTCTATCTGAAAAAGATATATTTTTTTCATATTCTATTATTTTTTCTGAATCAGGTAACCAATTTAAAAATTTAGGAAATGAGTTTGGAGTTATTATATTAACATCTTTATCTTGATTTTTTAAAAAATGATACATAGCCAAAGAAGATCCAATTGCATCACCGTCTGGACCTCTGTGTGTTGTTAACAAAAAACTTTTATTTTCAGAAATAACTTTTTTAAAAATTTTAATTTTATTTTTCATTAAAACAAAAATATAAATATAGGATGTATTAAATACTATAATTTAATAGTTTTGCTCAAAATTATAAATATGTCTCAATATACATTTACTATGATTAAACCTGAAGCTGTTGAATCAGGATTTTCAGGTAGCATTCTATCAAAAATTGAAAATGCAGGCTTTAGAATAGTAGCGTTAAAGATAACTAAATTGACAAAAGAAAGAGCTGGTGAATTTTATTCAGTTCATAAAGAAAGACCTTTTTACAGTGAACTTGTTAATTACATGTCTAGTGGTCCTATTTTAGCTGCAATATTAGAAAAAGATAATGCTGTTTTAGATTTTAGAAAGCTAATAGGTTCAACTGACCCCTCTGAAGCTGAGGAAGGAACAATTAGAGCTGAATTTGCTGAAAGCAAGGCAAAAAATGCAGTACATGGTTCGGATTCAAATGAAAATGCTAAAATAGAATGTGATTTCCATTTTTCTGATTCAGAAAGATTTTAAGAAATCATTTAATGATTATATCATCTATCCTGTCATTAATTAGTCTATTGTTAATATTTTCTAGAAATTTTTTTTTACTGTAGTTAAGCTCACTTCTTAAAGCTGAAGAACTGACTTTTAAAATCACTTTATTTTCTTGAACACGAACGTCAAGAATATAGTTGATGAGATTTTTTCCTATTGTCTCTAAAACAGTCTCTTTGATTTTAATATTTCTTAGACCCTTAGATAACTTAGGTTTCTTAGTGATTTCTTTTATTAAAAAATTTAATTTTTTCATTACAAATTAAATATTGTGTAACTAGTTTTTAAATTCTTAAGAAGTTTATTACATCTGTCACTACTTGTGTCAGTTATAAAAACTTGGGAAAAAAAACCCTTATCAACTAAGCTTAATATTTCTTCTACCCTATTGTTATCTAATTTATCAAAAATATCATCCAGTAATAATATTGGTTTAGTTTTATTTATGTTTTCTAACAACTCAAATTGAGCGAGTTTTAATGATATTAAAAAAGTTTTTTGTTGTCCTTGAGAACCAAATTTTTTAATTAGTCTGTTATTCATAATTAATGAGATGTCGTCTTTGTGTAAACCATGCGTCGTTGATTTACTTATTTTATCAATTTCTAAATTATCAACTAACAAAGAATTCATGTCATTATCGTTTAGGTGAGATAAGTATTCAAGCCTAACTACTTCCGCACTTTTTGAAATAATTGCATAGAATTTTTGAAATATAGAATTAATTTGTTTGATAAATTCTTTTCTTGATTTATGAATATACTTACTTTTTGAACTAAGCACGTGATTATACGATTCTAATGTTAGTGAATCAAAATTGTGCTGATTACTGTAAATTTTCAACAATTTATTTCTTTGCTTTAGTGCTCTGTTATAATCTATGAGGTTATTTAGATAGTTATTATCAAACTGAGATATACTTGAATTAAGATATCTTCTTCTGAAATCTGGCCCTTCGATTATTAGATTAGAATCTGTAGGAGAAATAATTACAACTGGGAATTTACCAATATGATCAGAAAATCTTTTGTAATTTTTTCCATTAATTTTAATTTTTTTTTTTGCATTTTTTGAAAGATTGCAAAGTACATCATAGCTATTGTTTTTGTCTATGAAATTTCCCTGAATAACAAAATAATCATTTTCAAAATTAATACTTAGCGCGTCAGAACTATTAAAGTAACTTTTTGTCAGACATAAGTAGTGTACTGCATCCAAAACATTAGTTTTACCAATTCCATTTTTGCCAGTAAAGCAATTAACACCATCGATTAATTCGAAATTAGTTTCTGAATGATTCTTAAAGTTATCTAAAAAAATTTTCGAAAGGTGCATTTAATGTTTGATTTGATCTTTTTCCAAATATACGATCTAAAAAACTTATATTTGCACCTCTAAAAAACTAATTTTAATGGCAAAAAAAGTTAATAGTACTGATCAACAACTAGCTAATGTTGAGCAAGCAATATCAAAAACTGAACAGTTTGTTGAAAAAAACCAAAAAATGATTTCATATGTTTTGTGTGGAATAGTTGCTTTAATTGCTATATATTTTGGTTATAAAAATATGTATTTAGCTCCTTTAGAAGAAGATGCACAAACGGAAATGTTTATGGCTGAGTTAAATTTTCAAAAAGATTCATTTTCATTGGCTTTAAATGGAGATGAACAATATGAAGGTTTTATAACAATAGCAGATGACTACAGCCTCACAAAAGCTGGAAATTTGGCTAATTATTATGCAGGACTATGTTATCTCAATCTTGGTGAATTTGAAAATGCAATCGATTATTTTTCTGAATTTTCATCTAGTGATCAAATATTCTCTTCATTAGCTTTAGGTTGTATAGGTGATTGTTACGCTGAGCTCGGTGATATTGAAACTGCACTAGATTTTTATAAAAAAGCTTCCAAAAATAGTGATAATGATTTTACTACACCAAGATACTTAATGAAGCAGGCTAAGATATTTGAAAGTCAAGAAGATTTTGAAACAGCTAATAATTTATATTCTACTATTAAAGAAAATTACTCTGAGTCAACTGAAGCTCAAAATATAGAAAAATATATTTTTAGATCTAGTAGATAATGTCTTCCGCTAATCTTTCTAATTATAACAAAGAAGATATTGGTGTTTGCAAGCACCTAAAAATTGGTATAATACACTCAAAGTGGAATAGTAAAATTACAGATAACCTTTTTGCTGGTGCATACTCAACACTAATTGACTTAGGAGTTGAAAAAAAAAATATAATTACATATGAAGTGCCAGGAAGTTTTGAACTTATTCATGGTGCTAAAAAGATGTCTAAAAATAATGTTGATGTCATAATATGTATAGGTTGTGTTATCAAAGGAGAAACAAGTCATTTTAATTATATATGTAGTTCAGTTTCAAATGGTATTATTAATTTAAATATCCATCTTAACGTTCCAGTAATATTTGGAGTATTAACTGATAATACTATTCAACAGTCAATTGATAGATCTGGAGGAAAATTAGGGAATAAAGGAATTGAAGCTGCAATTACTGCTGTAAAGACGGCACTTATAAATTAAGCTAAAAAAACAATTAATGATATAGAAAAAAATTAAATTTGCAGCCAAATTTGGTCGCGTAGCTCAGCTGGATAGAGCATCTGCCTTCTAAGCAGACGGTCACAGGTTCGAATCCTGTCGCGATCACAAAAGAACCTAGAAAAAATCTAGGTTTTTTCATTTTTAATCTATTTTAATATGAGTTTCTTATTAATAGTTCCTTCGGTTGTTTCAATCTCTAAGAAATATACTGCCTTTGGATAGATTTCTAAGCTAATTGACTTTGTATATGTTCCATCATGTTGCTTTAAATGCTCTTTGTACATCTCATGTCCTAGAGTATTTCTTAACCTCAGGTTTATATTTTGCTTCTGTTCTGTATTAAATCTGATATTAAACATATCTTTAGATGGGTTTGGGTATATTATTAGATTATTTATTTTTAAATCTATAATATTTGTAGATAAAAATTCTACATCATAATAAAAAGTGTCAGATTCACAAAGGTTTACATCATTTGCTATTAACCAATAAAATCCATTTGAATTTGGTGTAATCAAAGAACTATTAGATAATGTATTCCATAAGTAAGTGTATGGAGATGTACCACCAATAACTTGAGCACTTAAATCTTGACCTTGTTTTATTATTGATGTTGTAAGTAAATCACTTACAGTGAGATAAGTTGTGATAGTTGATATGCAGCCATTTAAGCCAACTATAGTATCAACATATGTACCACTCTTATCATAAGTAGAATTAACTACGCTATAAGTTTCACCGTAGCAAATTGTAATTGTATCAAAAATATCAGTCCCATATGCTACTGTCAGATTCAAATATGCAGTGCTGTCACACCCCTGAATATTTATTGTATTGTATGAATAACTACCACTTGTATTATAATAATTTCCATTCCACAAGACACTATCACATACTTTTAATACAGTATTTGATGATGATGTATTATTAATTGTTAAGTTTAAAAATTCAATACTATCACAACCACTAACAGTAGTTCCGGACCATGAATATACACCAGATACAAGATAAGTTATACCTTTCCAAGTATAACTATCGCATGAGGTTACATTAATAGTATTACTAAATCTATTATTTATCTTTAAATCTAAAACTATTATACTATCACATCCACTTATGGTGTTTAATGTATCAAAAAAGATACCACTTGAGTTATATGAATTACCATTCCAGACATAAGAGTCACAAGCTGTATGATTAAAATTAGCAATTCTTGACTTATTTATTGTCAAATACAAATAAGCTATACTATCACAGCCAATAGTATTTTTTCCAGTCCATGAATAAATACCTGATGAATCATATAATTCTCCATTCCATAAATA
>MDTG01125218.1_pt1 | contig 10670 bp, 5 predicted proteins | sample 811421 | NCBI WGS metagenome assembly MDTG01 (sample SAMN05326645, study PRJNA326480) | marine metagenome | isolation source: seawater | place: Pacific Ocean: South East | collected 2011
GAGCGATCCCACTCCGAGGAGGACCGCGGCGGACGCGGCGACCACCGCCGCGGGGATCGCGAGCCGTCGAACGCCGAGTCGATCGTAGAGTCGGCCCGAGACCTGCACGAAGAGCAGGACCGGAATCATCAGCGGGAGCGTGGCGAAACCGGCCGCCTCGGGATCGAGCGCGAAGGTCGACTGGAGGAGCACCGACAGCTGGATCACGGTGCCGGTCAGCGCGAACTGCATCAGGCCGAGCATCGAGGCGTCCGCAAGGAATCCCCGGTCCCGGAGCAGGTCCAGTCGAAGCACCGGGTTCTCGACGCGGTCCTGTCGACGGAGGAACACGAGGAGCCCCACGAAGCCGGCGGCGATCATCCACGGATCGACCTCCTGGATCCCGCCGACCAGCAACGGAATCGACGCCACCAGCAGCGCGATGCTCAGGCCGTCGATCGCGCGTTCGGTGGATCGAATCGCCGGAGGCTTCGCCCAGAGCGCCAGGACGAGGGCGAGGGCGGCGATCGGCAGGTTGATGAAGAAGATCCACTGCCACCCGAGGCGTTCGGTGACGATCCCGCCGAGGACCGGCCCGATCGCCAGCGACAGCATGGAGATGCCGACGTAGATCCCCATGGTCCGACCCTCCCGGCCGGGTGGGGACGTCGAGATGACGATCGCGCTCGAAGCGGGCTGCATGAGGACCGCCCCGATCGCCTGGAGGACCCTCGCCCCGATCAGCACCGGCCCCGAGTCGGCGAAGCCGCACCAGAGGCTCGCGAGGGCGAACACCACCACCCCCGCCAGGAAAGCCCGGTTCTTGCCGACCAGGTCCCCGATCCGACCCCCGAGCGCGATGAGGGCCGCGAGGGCCAGCAGGTACGCGTTCACGACCCACGCCAGCTGCGACTCGACGAGCCCCAGATCCCGCCCGATCTCCGCCAACGCGACGCCGACCACCGTGGTGTCCATCATGATCATGGACAGCGATCCGGTCATCGCGACCAGGATGAGGGCGCGTCGGCGCGGCGACATCTCGGCGATGTCGGGTGACTGGACGTCTGGCGGGTCGCTGTCCACGGTCCCGGATGCTACTCGCTCCGGCGGTCGGACCGCCGCCGACCGGGGCGATCGCGGGAGAGTCCCCCGGGAAAGACCGCGGACGAGCCGGATCCCGCGTGCAATCGGTTCCGGACTCGGACATGATGCACCGGCCGCTTCCTCGTGCCGGAGACCCGCTCCCGGCGACCGAGCGAGCCCGGAACGACCACATGACCATCAACCTCGCCCTCTCCCTCCTCCTTCACCTCACCCCGCCCTCGACGAAGCCCGACGTGGAGACGCTCGACCTCGAGACGGCCATGTCGGATCCCGCCTGGATCGGCGCCGTGCCCGAGCGGCCTCGTTGGTCGCCGGATTCGGCATCCATCCGCTTCGATCGGCGTCGCGGGACGACCGAGGAACGCGACGTGTTCGAGATCGATCCGGTGACCGGGACGGTCGTCGAGCTCGACGACGAGGCCGCGGATCGACTGGTGGGATCGGGCGACTGGAACCGGGATCGAACATCGATGGTCACCACGCGGAACGGCGACCTCGTCCTCTTCGATCCCGCGTCCGGCGGGTTGGATCAGCTCACCCGCACCACCACGATCGAATACCGCCCTCGTTTCCTCCGGGACGGGAGGATCGCCTTCGAACGGGACGGGCGGACCATCATCCGAGACCTCGGCCGTGGCACGGAGATCGAGCCAGCCTCGATCAGGTTCGAGGATCCCCCCGAACCGCCCGCGGATCCCACCGGGCTCGCCGCCGACCAACGGCGACTGTTCGAGACCCTGCGCAACCGGGCCGAGGCCCGCGAGACCGGTCGGCTTCGGTCCGATGCCCGCCGTGAGGCGCGTGACCACGACGTCACGGGTCCCGTTCGACTGGATCCGTCGCTTCGCGAGACTCGTCGGCACCTCTCGCCCGATGCACGTTGGATGTTGATCGAAGCCGCCCCGGCCGGACGCGTGCAACGGAAGTCCGACGACATGCCCGTCTTCGTGACCGACGATGGATACGTCGACGTCCGATCGATCCGCCCCAAGGTGGGAACCATCGAAAGGACCCCCGAACGACTGTTCCTGGTGGACCTGCGCGACGGGGTCGCCCGGGAGATCGATCTCGACGATCTCCCCGAACGCCGGGTCGATCGGCTCGCGTCGATCCGGGCGGAGAACACCGCCTGGCGCGAGGCGATCGACGCGAAGGATGCGGGGGACGCGACCGACCCGCCGGCGGATCCCATCGCGCCGGCGTCGGCGTTGCGATCCCGGATCGAACGGCTCGCGAGCGTCGCGGGGAGGGACTCCGATGCCGAGCATCCGCCGGAGACCGATCCCCGCCCCCTCTCGATCGGGACCGTGGCCTGGTCCGACGACGGCGCCCTCGCGGCGATCCAGGCCCGCAGCCTGGACAACAAGGATCGGTGGATCGTGGTCGTGGCGCCGGACGTCGCCATCGAGGGCGATGGGACCACCATCGTCGAGCATCTGCATGATCCGGCCTGGATCGGCTGGCGGTTCAACGAGATGGGATGGCTTCGCGACCGGGACACCCTCTGGTTCCTGAGCGAGGGACTCGGCTGGTCGGATCTCATGACCTGGCGGCCGGTCGATGCCGTGGACGCGGAGGCCCTCGTTCCCGACGGAGACCAGCCCCCCCGGGACGAGGCCGTCGCGGCCGAGACCCGGCAGGGTCCCGCCGGCATCGTCGAACCACTGGTGGCCGGACGATTCGAGGTGCGATCCGTCCAGCGACATCCGACCGACGACATGCTCTGGTACCGATCGAATCGAGACGATCCCAGCCAATGGCGGGTGGAACGCGTCGATCCGTCGACGGGTCGGACCGAATCGATGATCGACGATCCCGGCATGGTCGAGTCCTTCTCGATCAGTCCGGACGGGGAACGCGTCCTGTTCATGCACTCGAACCTCGAGGCCCCGGCGGAGCTCCACGTCCGGACCACCGAGTCGCGGTCGACCGGCACGCCGCCGCTCACCCATTCCACCACCCCCCGGTTCGACTCGATCGAGCGGCATCCGCCCGTCCTCGTCGACGTCCCGGGCCGGCACGGCAGACCGATCCGGGGTCGACTCCACCTTCCGCCCGAGGGGACGGAAGACGATCGGGGCGGGCGACGTCCCGCCGTCCTCTTCATCCACGGCGCCGGATACCTCCAGAACGCCCACGCCGGATGGAGTCGGTACTTCAGGGAGGGCATGTTCCACGACCTGCTCGCACGCGAGGGCTTCGTCGTGCTCGACCTCGACTACCGGGCCAGCGCCGGCTACGGACGGGACTGGCGGACGGCGATCGCCCGGAACATGGGGCCGCCGGAGCTCGACGATCTCGAGGACGGCATCGCCTGGCTCGTCGAGAACCACCGCGTCGATCCGGACAGGGTGGGCGTGTACGGCGGTTCCTACGGCGGCTTCCTGACCTTGATGGGGCTCTTCACGCGGCCTGAACTTTTCGCGTGCGGCGCGGCCCTCCGGCCGGTCACGGACTGGTCGCACTACAACGACGGCTACACCGCCAACATCCTCAACACGCCGGACGTCGACCCGATGGCCTTCCGGCGGAGCTCCCCGATCGAGCACGCCGAAGGGCTCGAGCGTCCCCTCCTGATCTGCCACGGGATGGTGGACGACAACGTCCCCTTCCAGGACACCGTCCGACTGGCCCAGCGGTTGATCGAGCTCGGCAAGGAGGACTGGGAGGTCGCGATCTATCCCGTCGAGCCGCACGGATTCCGCACCCCCTCCAGCTGGCTGGACGAGTATCGGCGGATCCGCGGGCTGTTCCGGGAGCACCTGCTGGAACCGACGGGGGCCCCAGCCCCGGATACCATGCTGCCGTGAAATCAATCCTCCACCGAGTTGCCGGCCCGACCTCTCGACCCCGAATCCTGTCCGTGACGATTCCCGCATTCGCGGTCCTGCTCGCAGGATCCGGTTGCGAGGAACAGCGGAACGAATTCGCCGCGCCACCACCGCCGAAGGTGACGGTCATCCATCCGGAGATCCGACGGTTCGAGCCGTATCGCGACATCGTCGCGACGGTGGAACCGCTCGAGACCGTCGACATCCGGGCGAGGATCTCCGGATTCCTCGAGTCCCGCGACTTCCTGCCCGGTGACCGGGTCGAGCCGGGTGAGACGCTCTTCCGCCTCGAGCCGGACGAATACGAGGCGAACCTGGCCATCGCCGACGCCGACCTCCGGAGCGCGGAGGCGAGTCTCCAGCTCACCCGCCAGGTGCTGGCGAAGTACCGGGCCGCCTTCGACAAGGGCGCGGCGACCGAGATCGAGATCCTCGAGGCCGAGGCGAACGTGGAGGTCGCGGCCGCGAAGGTCGAGCAGGCGAAGGCCCAGGTGACGCGAAGCCGGCTCGACGTGACCTACACGACGATCGTCTCGCCGATCGCGGGCCAGATCGGGGAGGACCTCGTGAGCGTCGGCAACCTGGTGGGTCGCGGCGAACCGACCCTGCTCGCGAGGATCACCAGCATCGACCCGATGAACGTGTACTTCTCGCTGCCCGAGACCGCCTACCTCGAGTACCGGCGTCGAATGAACGAGGCGGGACGCGCGAGCGACCGCCGCGGCGACTACGAATTCAGGATCGTGCTTCCGGACGGCGAGGTCTACGACCAGCCCGGCGTGGTCGACTTCGCGGCGCCCGAGATCGATCGCCAGACCGGAACGGTCACGATCCGGGGGGTGGTCCCCAATCCCGGCGACCTGCTTCGACCCGGGCTCTTCGTCCGAGCCCGACTCGCCGAGCCGGCACGCGAGCGGCTCGCGGTGCCCGAATCGGCGGTGCTCTTCGACATGGCCGGGGCGTACGTCTACGCGATCGACGGGGACGACGTGGTGTCGCGCCAGGGCGTCACGGTGGGTGTGGCGCTGAACGGCCTCCAGGAGATCGAGGCCGGGCTCGACGACACGTCCCTGGTGATCGTCGACGGCATCCTCCGGGCCCGTCCCGGCTCGACGGTGTCGCCGGACGCGATGTCCCTCGAGCAGGCGCTCGAGCTCATCGATCCCGCGGCGGCCGCGATGCACGGATCGACCGAACCCAGCGACGGGGACGCGTGAGCCCATGTTGAGCAGCGTCTTCATCCGCCGACCGATCTTCGCGTCGGTCATCTCGATCGTCACGCTCATCATGGGTGCGATCGCCTACACCGCGCTTCCGCAGGCGCGGTATCCGAACATCGCCCCGCCGACCATCCAGGTCTCGGCGATCTTCCCCGGGGCGAGCGCCTCGACCATCGGCGAGACCGTCGCGACGCCCCTCGAGCAGGAGATCAACGGCGTGGACGGGATGCTCTATATGAGCAGCGTCTCCGCCAGCGACGGATCGTGCGTGATCACGGTCTCGTTCGAGGTGGGCACCGACCTCGACACCGCGAACGTCCTGGTCCAGAACAAGGTGGCCTCGGCGATCCCCAAGCTCCCGGAGGAGGTCCAGCGACAGGGCGTCCTCACCAAGAAGCAGTCGACCGACATCATTCTCTACGCGTCCATCATCGCCGAGGAGGGTGGCGAGTTCGACGCGCTGTTCCTGAACAACTACGCGGAGGCGCAGCTTCGCGACGAGCTCACCCGGGTCCCCGGCGTCGGCGACATCAAGACCTTCGGGGTCGGCCGGTACAGCATGCGGATCTGGATCGACCCGGAGACGATCCGGTCGCTCGGAATGACCACCAACGAGGTCGTCACCGCGATCCGGGCGCAGAACGCGGAAGTCGCCGCAGGCCGGATCGGTGCCGCCCCCGCCCCGCCCGGCCAGGTGTTCGACTACACGGTCACCACCACCGGACGCCTGAACACCGCCGCCCAGTTCGAGGAGATCGTGCTGCGAACCGGCAGCGACGGCACCCTCGTCAAGCTCCGGGACGTCGCCCGCATCGAACTCGGATCCGAGAGCTACAACCTCGCATCATCGCTCGACGGAAGTCCGGCGGCGACCCTCGCGATCTACCAGTTGCCCGGCGCGAACGCGATCGACGTCGCGGACGGGTGCATGGAGGCGCTGGACCGCCTCTCGAAGTCGTTCCCCGAGGGCGTCGACTACAAGATCGTCTACGACGGCACCCTGATCATCCGGACCAGTCTCGCCGAACTCCAGACGACCCTGCTGATCACGATCGGACTCGTGATCCTGACGGTCTTCGTCTTCCTGCAGAACTTCCGAGCCACGCTCATCCCGGCCGTGACCATCCCGGTCTCGCTGATCGGGACCTTCGCGGTGATGCTCGCGCTCGGGTTCAGCCTGAACCTGCTCACCCTCTTCGGGCTCGTGCTCGCGGTCGGGATCGTCGTGGACGACGCGATCGTCGTGGTCGAGAACGTGACGCGGATCCTCGACGAGGAGAAGCTCCCCCCGAGGGAAGCCGCGCTCAAGGCGATGAAGGAGGTCTCCGGGCCGGTGGTCGCGACCACGATCGTGCTGCTCGCGGTGTTCGTCCCCGCGGCCTTCATCGGCGGCATCACCGGCAGCCTCCTGAAGCAGTTCGCCCTCACGATCTCCATCGCGACCGTCTTCAGCTCCATCAACGCCCTCACCCTGAGCCCCGCCCTCGCCGGCGTGCTGCTCCGACCGACCTCCGATCGCAAGAACATCGCCTTCCGCGCCTTCGACGCGGTGCTCGCGAGGATCACGACCGCCTACGCCGCGACGGTGAAGGGCCTCATCGCCATCTGGCCGCTCACCGTGACGGCGTTCATCGCCCTCGTCGTCGCGGCCGGATGGATGTTCACCACGTTGCCGACCGGATTCGTCCCCCAGGAGGACGAGGGTTACTGCGTGATGAACGTCCAGCTCCCCGACGCCGCCAGCGCCGAACGCACGCAGCGGGTCGTGGATCGAGTGGCGGCCTCCGCGGAGGGGATCGGCGGCGTCGCCGACGTTCTCGCGATCAGCGGCTATTCCCTGCTCTCGGGCGCCGCTTCCGCGAACGCCGCGACGATCGTGGTGGTCTTCGACCCTTGGAGCGAACGGACCACCGAAGCCCTCGGGCAGTCGAGCATCATCCGACAGCTGAACGGGATCGGCGCCGGCGTCCAGGAGGGTGCAGTGGTCGCGTTCCCGGTGCCCTCCCTCCCCGGGCTCGGCGCCAGCGCCGGCCTGTCGCTGGAAGTGCAGGATCGAAGCGGCCTCGGCTTCGACGTGCTCCAGGGCGCGGTCGACCAGTACGTGTTCGCGGCGAACGCGCAGTCGGGGATCGGACAGGCCTTCTCGACGTTCTCCGCGAACGTCCCACAGGTGTTCGTCGACATCGATCGCGACAAGGTCCTCTCGCGCGGCGTCGCCCTCGAGGACGTGTTCCAGGCGCTCGGGGCGAACCTCGGCTCGTACTACGTCAACGACTTCTCGGCCTTCGGTCGCATCTACCAGGTCCGCACCTCCGCGGAACCTCGCTTCCGATCGCGCCCCTCCGACATCGCCGCCCTCGAGATCCGGAACCGGGACGGCGAGATGCTTCCACTGTCCGCGGTCGCGACGATCAAGCCGACCTTCGGACCCGAGAACGTCTTCCACTTCAACATCTACCCGTCGGCGCGGGTCACCGCCGGACCCGCGCCCGGCTTCTCGGGCGGCGAGGCGCTGGACCTGATGGAACAGATCGGCGACACGGAGCTCCCGCCGGGCACCGGATTCGCGTGGCGGGACATGTCCTTCCAGATGAAATCCTCGTCCGGGGCGATGTCCGCGATCTTCGCACTCGCGGTGATCCTCGTGTATCTCGTCCTCGCGGCGCAGTACGAGAGCTGGTCGCTGCCGACCTCCGTGGTGCTCTCGGTGCCCACCGCCCTGCTGGGCGTGGTGGCGGCCCTCATGTTCACCGGCCTGCCGATCGACCTCTACGTCCAGGTCGGCATCGTGCTTCTCATCGGTCTGGCCGCGAAGAGCTCGATCCTGATCGTGGAGTTCGCCAAGAGCAAGCGGGACGAGGGCGTGGCACCCGCCGAGGCGGCGGTGCTCGCGGCCCGACTTCGCTTCCGCGCCGTCCTGATGACCGCGTTCAGCTTCATCCTCGGCGTCATTCCGCTGCTCATCGCCGAAGGTGCAGGCTCGGCGAGCCGCAGAACGATGGGCACCACGGTCTTCGGCGGCATGCTCGCCGCCACCGTGATCAGCCTGCTGATGGTCCCGGTCCTCTACACCGTGGTGCAACGCGTCTCCGAGATCGGCGGCGGCAAGGCCCGCGCGAGCGACGACGCCGCGTCCGATCCCCCGACGTCATGAGCGAATCCCCGGTCACGATCGACCTGAAGTACCGCGGCGTTCCCGAGGCGGTCGCATCGTTCCTCTTCCGCACCGAGGAGGGTCCGGTGCTCGTCGAGTCGGGGCCGAGCAGCACGCTTGACGCGCTCCGGACCGGACTGACGACGGCCGGCGTCGATCCAGAATCGGTCGCCGCGGTCATCCTCACCCACATCCACCTCGATCACGCGGGCGCCGCCGGCTGGTTCGCGGATCGCGGGGCGGACATCCACGTCCACCCGTTCGGCGTCCGCCATCTCGTCGATCCCGCAAGACTCAACGCGAGCGCGCGACGCATCTACGGCGACGAACTCGAGGCACTCTTCGGGGAGATGCACGCCTGCCCGGAAGACCGGATCCACCCCGTCGAGGATGGCGGGATCGTCCGGTACGGGCGACACCGGTTCACCGCGATCGAGACCCCGGGCCACGCCCGCCACCACCACGCATGGGCGATCCGGACCGATCGCGGCCACACTTGCTTCAGCGGAGACGTCGCGGGCATGCGGGTTCCGGGGACGGACCACCCGATCCTCCCCCTCGTTCCCCCCGAATTCGATCCGACGGTCTGGAACGCCTCGCTCGACCGGATCGCCGGGATGGGTTTCGACACCCTCGAACTCACGCATTTCGGAACGGTGCCGGATCCGGGCCGCCACCTCGAGCGGGTCCGGGCCCAGCTCGCCTGGGAGACGAGCGTCGCCACCCATCTCCTCGACGATCCGGGCCTCGACCACGCCGGGCGGATCGCCGCGTACCGGACGAAGCTCCACGAGCGAGCGACGTCGGCCGGCGTCACGGATGCCGCCAGGAAGACCTATCTGGACGACGGCGGCATTTCGATGAACCTCGGAGGGGTTGGGCGGTACCTGAAAACATCGCGTTCAGAGGCCACAAGGGCCGATCTTGGATCCACGGAGGGTTCGAACACGAACCCCTCCGGATGAGCCGTCCTCGAGCGCCCGGCGGTACCGGGCGCGGGACCATCGAAGCCGCTCCAGCCGGAGGGCTCGACCAGCGAAACCGCCTGGAGCACCTTTCCGATGCATCCCACCATCAGCATCACGATCTTCACCACCGCGGCGGCCGCCGTCGTGGCGCTCGGGCTGGCCGCGGCTCCGAATCTCAATCCCCCCGCACGAGAGTCCACCGCCATGAGCACGTCCGAATCCGATCGTCGCATCTCCGCCTCGGGCCATGACGTGACCCCGCTCTCCCGGGCCCGGGTCGAGGAACTCGCCTCGAAACTCACGCCGGAACAGTATCGCATCACCCAGAAGTCCGGCACCGAGCCCGCCTTCTGCGGAACCCTGCTCGACAACAAGAAGGAGGGCATGTACGTCTGCGTCGTGTGCGGACTCCCCCTCTTCAAGAGCGAGCACAAGTTCACGTCCGGCACCGGATGGCCCAGTTTCTTCAGCCCCTTCGACGTCGATCACGTGACCGAGACCATGGACCGCACGCTCGGCATGGTGCGGGTGGAGATCGAGTGCGCTCGGTGCGACGCCCACCTCGGACACGTCTTTCCCGACGGTCCTCCGCCGACCGGACAGCGGTACTGCCTCAACAGCGAAGCGCTCGCGTTCGTCGAGAAGGGCGAGGAGGTGCCCGTCGAAAGCAGGCCGCGACCGGTGGAGACCGGCTATTTCGCCGGCGGCTGCTTCTGGGGCGTCGAACACGGATTCCAGCAGATTCCCGGGGTGATCTCGGTCGAAAGCGGCTATCAGCAGGGACGAATCGACAATCCGACCTACAAGCAGATCTGCACCGGCGACACCGGTCATGCGGAGAGCGTGAAGGTCGTCTTCGACCCCAGCAAGGTCTCCTACGAGAAGCTCGTCCGATTCTTCCTCTTCCTCCACGATCCGACGCAGTTGAACCGCCAGGGCCCGGACTTCGGCACCCAGTACCGGTCGGGCATCTACACCGTCGGTCCGGAGCAGCAGAAGGTCGCCTCGCGCGTGAAGACCGAGCTTGCGACCGCATCCCGGTTCGGAGGTCGGAGGATCGTGACCGAGGTCGAACCCGCGAAGACGTTCTGGCCGGCCGAGGACTACCACCAGGACTACATCGCCAAGACGGGCCGTTCCTGCCACGTCGACCTTCCGGCGGCGTTCCGGGCGGCGGACATCCAGCCCCTCGGAAACACCAGCAAGTCGAAGTGAGTCCGCGGCTTCGCGGCTCGACCGGATCCCGGTCCATCGACGCCATATCTTCCACCGAGGGCGTGGCGTTCTTCACCGCGTCGGGGGTGCGGGTCGATGGTCGCCGTGCCCCGGAAGCAAGCCGCGGATGCGGCGGGCTCGCGAGCGGCGCGGTCCGACCGTCGAGCGCTTCCCGAAGCGCGGTGCAGAACCATCGCCA
>MDTG01154121.1_pt1 | contig 10670 bp, 4 predicted proteins | sample 811421 | NCBI WGS metagenome assembly MDTG01 (sample SAMN05326645, study PRJNA326480) | marine metagenome | isolation source: seawater | place: Pacific Ocean: South East | collected 2011
GCTTTGTAAGTATTCATTTTGGTTATGAAGTTGCTCAATAAGTTTACTTCCGACATTTCCAACTCCAGTAATAAATAAGTTAATTTGTTTGATATGTTTTTCAAAGAATGCCTCGTGTAAGATATTTAGGGCCTGTTTTGTGCTAGAAGAGTCTATAACTGCGGTAATATTTCTCTCCGATGCCCCTTGAGCAATCGCCTTAACGTTGACGTTATTTCTTCCAAGTGAACTAAACATTTTGCCACTGATTCCTTGATGACTTTTCATATTCTCTCCAACAAGAGCAATAATCGAAAGCCCATCTTCAACGGAAATTGGATTGATTCGTTGCGTCTCAATCTCGTAGTCAAAATCGTCTTCAATCATTTTTTTGGCTAGAGTTGCCATGCTACTTTCAATTCCAATGCAAATCGAATGCTCTGATGAGGCCTGTGTCATCATAATCACATTGATTTTTTCTTTTGCAAGAACGGAGAGAAGTTTTTTTGAGTATCCTGGAATCCCAATCATTCCACTCCCCTCAAGGGTGAGCAAAGCAATGTTTTCGATGTAACTGATTCCACGTACCGCCTGTCCGTTGGAAATCTTTTCGTTTGTAATTAATGTTCCTTCATCTTCGGGGTAAAATGTATTTTTTATAACAACAGGGATATTTTTTTTGGTTACAGGCTGAAGTGTGGGTGGGTAAATCACTTTTGCGCCAAAATGTGACAGTTCCATTGCCTCGTGGTATGACAACTGCTTAATAGCACGTGCTTGTTTTACATATTTAGGATGAGCAGTAAACATACCGCTGACGTCTGTCCAGATTTCAAGTTGTGTAGCATCCAGGGCACTTGCGAATAGTGCTGCAGTGAGGTCAGATCCACCACGACCTAGTGTGGTTGGGGCACCTTCCTGATCACTCGCAACAAAACCAGGAACAATGGTCACACGATTCTTTGATTTTTTGAAATATGATTGGATGGATTCTAATGTCTTTTGGTGATCAACCGTATTTTTTTCAATATCATTTTTAGTAAAAATGAGGCATCTAGCGTTTTCAAAGCCGACATCTATATTTTGCGAAATTGCGGTTTTGGCTACAATATAGTAGGAAAGAAGTTCACCAAAACCAAGCATATGATCTTTAGTTCTTGGCGATAATTCTCGCAGGAGATAAACCCCTTCGTGGAGTGTACTCAATGCATTAATTTGTTGTTTGATATGACTCAAGATCTGACTTTGTCCCTTGATAGGAATAAGTTTTTTAATACAAGAAAAATGACGCTCTTCAATTTCAGAAAGAATTTCTTGGTATTTTAAATCTCCATTAGCTGCGCATTGCGCAGACTCCTGAATCATATTGGTGATGCCACCTAAAGCAGAGATGACAACAACTTGTTGCTCAGGATTGTTTTGAATAATGTTTAGGACTCTAGAAATACAGCTACTATCGGCAACTGAAGTTCCACCAAATTTTGCTACTATCATATTATAAGTCATTGCAAACAAGCCAGAGAAATAAATTTTTGGCTTTGCAAAGCGCAAAAGTATCAATTTTTAAGGTTGAAATAGTAGGATTTGTAAAAAATAATCTGAGTCAATTAAGAAACAGAATATTTAGAAAAAAAATATAAAATAAATTACGACTTAGCAGGATTCTTTTCATGAGCAATCGAAAGGGTTAAATTCTCACTTTTTCCATCCCAATCAAATTGAATTAAAGCACCTTCTGGAATTTTTCGATTTACAATTTCCTCTGCTAGAACATCCTCGATATACTTTTGAATGGCTCGACTGAGTGGACGAGCGCCAAATTCAGCATCAAAGCCCTTTTCATTTAAAAAAGAGATTGCTTTCTTGGATAAGCTCAGTGAGAAACCAAGTTCGTGAATCCTACCCTCCAGATCTTGTAATTCTATTTTAATGATTTCAGCAATGTGTTCTTTCTGAAGGCTGTTAAAAATAACCACATCGTCGACACGATTTAAGAATTCAGGGGCGAAAGTTTTCTTTAATGCATTTTGAATAACGTTCTTTGTATGTTCGTTGGCTTGGGCTTTTATGGCTGCAGTTCCAAATCCAACGCCTAAACCAAAATCTTTCACCTGACGAGCTCCGATATTTGAAGTCATGATAATGATTGTATTTCTGAAATCAACTCGTCTACCAATAGAATCTGTTATGAAACCATCATCGAGAATTTGGAGCAACATGTTAAACACGTCTGGATGCGCCTTTTCAATTTCATCAAGAAGAACAACCGCGTAGGGTTTTCTTCTAACCTTCTCTGTAAGTTGCCCACCTTCTTCATATCCTACATAGCCGGGAGGTGCCCCTATCAATCTGGAAATTGCAAACTTTTCCATGTATTCACTCATATCGATTCGGATAAGGGCGTCAGGGGAATCAAATAGAGTGGTCGTTAAGACTTTTGCTAGTTGTGTTTTACCAACACCAGTTTGGCCTAAAAATATAAATGAACCAATAGGCTTTTTAGGATTTTTCAAACCTGCTCGATTCCTTTGAATCGCACGAACCACTTTTTTAATAACTTGTTCTTGTCCGATGATTTTACTTTTAATTTCATCGGCTAAGTTGGTTAAACGAATACCTTCGGATTCCGCAATCCGATTGACCGGGATTCCAGTCATCATGGAAACGACATCTGCGATATCCGACTCGTTTACGGTGACACGATTTTCTTTTTGCGCATCTTGCCATTCTTCTTGGGCGAGGATCAACTCTTTTTCTATTCGTTTTTCATCGTCTCTAAGTTTAGCAGCCTCTTCATATTTTTGTTTCTTAACGACGTTATTTTTTTCTTCTCGAACATTTTCAAGTTTTTGTTCAAGAGTAACTATCTCTTCCGGAACATCCATATTGTTAATGTAGACTCGTGAACCTGCCTCATCCAAAGCGTCAATCGCTTTGTCTGGTAAAAACCTTTCTGACATGTATCGATTTGTGAGTTTCACACATGCCACAAGTGCCTCTTCCGTGTAATTTACATTGTGGTGGTTTTCGTATTTTTCTTTAATATTTTGAAGGATTTCAATGGTCTCATCAACTGAAGTCGGCTCAACGATAACTTTTTGAAACCTACGTTCTAGAGCACCATCTTTTTCTATGTGCTGTCGGTATTCATCAAGAGTAGTTGCTCCAATGCACTGAATTTCCCCACGGGCTAGTGCAGGTTTAAACATATTTGAAGCGTCTAGACTTCCAGTTGCTCCACCTGCGCCAACAATTGTATGAATTTCATCAATAAATAGAATAATATTGTCGTTTTTTTCTAACTCGTTCATCACGGCTTTCATGCGCTCCTCAAACTGTCCTCTGTATTTAGTGCCAGCTACAAGACTTGCTAAATCAAGGGTAACGACTCTTTTATTATAGAGTACGCGGGCAACTTTCTTTTGGGTAATGCGAAGTGCGAGTCCTTCAGCGATAGCGGACTTGCCAACTCCAGGTTCTCCTATCAATAGTGGGTTGTTTTTTTTACGTCGACTCAATACTTGAGAGACACGCTCAATTTCTTTCGATCTACCGATAACAGGATCAAGTTTATTCTCGATTGCTAGAGCAGTTAGGTCTCTACCAAAATTATCAAGTACAGGGGTACTTGATTTTTTATTTGATTTCGACTCGCCTGAGCTAAAAGGATTGTTTTTCTTAGGAATTGCATCGTCTTCGGGTTCTTCAGACATTGGAGACGACATAGATACATCCATAATTTCTTCGCTTTCATCAGAAGAAATAGATTTGAATTGATCTTTCACTGTTTCATAGTCCACTTGTAGTTTGTGAAGTAATTTTGTAGTAGGGTCGTTTTCATTTCGCAAAATGCACAAGAGCAAGTGTGCTGTGTTAATTGAAGGATTTTGAAAGAGTTTAGCTTCTAAAAAAGTTGTTTTTAGAGCACGTTCAGCTTGGCGAGTTAAATGTAGATTTTTTTTGTTGTTAGTAAGTTGTTCATGTGAAGAATTAGCAGGACTAAGAATTTCAACCTTTCGTCTCAGATAATCCAAATCAATTTCTAGGGCACTTAAAATAGATATGGCTTTGCCACTACCGTCACGTAAAATACCAAGCATTAAGTGTTCGGTACCAATAAAGTCGTGGCCCAGTCGGAGCGCCTCCTCCTTACTGTAGCTTATAACATCTTTTACACGAGGAGAAAAATTATCATCCATATTAAATTTTTATTTTTCGACTTAAATGAAGTCATCGTTATGCTAATCAACAAAAAAATTATAGAAATACAATAAAAAAATGAATAAAAATTGAGTAATTTTTTTGCATTATGTGTTAATAAATTTGTTTAAAAACATCAAAATATCAATGAGCAAATACATAACGAATGAGTACTTTAGCTATACCTTAAAAACTAATAAAATTACATAATCTCTTATGTCCATCGAAGATAAGTTAATCCCAATTAACATTGAGGATGAAATGAAGTCAGCATACATTGATTATTCAATGTCTGTTATAGTATCACGTGCATTACCAGATGTGCGTGATGGAATGAAGCCCGTTCATCGCCGTGTTTTATACGGAATGCATGACTTAGGAGTTCGTTCAAATAGTTCCTACAAAAAATCTGCACGTATTGTTGGAGAAGTATTGGGCAAATACCACCCACATGGTGACAGCTCTGTTTACGATACAATGGTTAGGATGGCGCAGTCGTGGAGTTTAAGATACTTGATGGTTGATGGTCAGGGAAATTTTGGATCAATTGATGGAGATAGCCCAGCGGCTATGCGCTACACTGAAGCTAGGATGCAAAAAATTTCGGAAGAAATGCTAGCTGATATCGACAAGGATACAGTTGAACATCAACTTAATTTTGATGACACCTTAAAAGAACCAACCGTTCTTCCAACTCGTGTGCCTAACTTGTTGATTAATGGGGCTTCGGGAATTGCTGTAGGTATGGCAACCAATATGCCGCCACACAACCTAAAAGAAGTTGCAGCAGGGATTATCGCTCAAATCGAAAACCCAGATATTTCAATTGATGAACTGATGGCCTATGTAAAGGCTCCAGATTTTCCAACAGGTGGTATTATTTATGGTTATGAGGGTGTAAAGGAAGCCTTTCATACCGGCAGAGGCCGTGTCATCATTCGTGCAAAGGCGGATATACAAGAGGTAGATGGCCGAGAGAGTATTATTGTAACAGAAATCCCATATCAAGTCAATAAGGCAGAAATGATCCGTAAGACCGCTGAACTTGTAAATGATAAAAAAATTGAGGGTATTTCAAACATTCGTGACGAGTCTGATCGAAAAGGAATGCGAATTGTTTACATACTTAAAAGAGATGCTGTACCCAATATTGTTCTTAATATGCTTTACAAGTATACTTCGCTACAATCATCTTTTAGCGTTAACAATATAGCATTGGTTAATGGCCGTCCAGAGCTCTTAAACCTGAAACAACTAATCGGACATTTTATTGATCACCGTCACGATGTTGTTGTTCGTCGAACAACTTTTGAACTTAAAAAAGCAGAAGAGCGAGCACACATACTACAGGGAATGATTATCGCATCTGATAACATAGATGAGGTTATTGCCTTAATTAAAGGATCGTCAAATGCAGAAGAAGCCCGTAAAAAGTTAATTGAAAAATTTAGTCTTTCAGAAGTCCAAGCCAAGGCAATTGTTGAAATGCGATTACGCCAATTGACAGGACTAGAGCAAGATAAATTACGTGCAGAATATGATGAACTTTTATCTACTATTGAAGATCTTAAAGATATTCTTGACAATAAAGATCGTCGCATGGGTATCATCAAAACGGAAACCAATAATGTTGTTGAGAAATATGGTGATGATCGCCGATCAGAAATCAATTTTGTTGGCGGCTCATTTCGTATTGAGGATATGATTCCAGATGAAAAGGTTGTAATCACTATTTCTCATGCGGGCTATATCAAAAGAACTCCTCTTGCTGAGTACAAAACGCAAAACCGTGGTGGCGTTGGTCAAAAGGCATCAACGACAAGAAATGAAGACTTTCTAGAACACCTTTTTGTTGGTACAAATCACCAATATATGTTGTTTTTTACTCAAAAAGGTAGATGTTTTTGGTTACGTGTTTTTGAAATACCTGAAGGTTCAAAAACATCAAAAGGTCGAGCCATTCAAAACCTTATAAATATCGAACAAGACGATAAGGTTATGGCATTTATTTGCACTCAGGATTTGAAAGACGAGGAATACATTAACTCACACTACGTCATAATGGCAACAAAAAAGGGTCAAGTGAAAAAGACTTCTTTGGAGCAATATTCAAGACCCCGATCAAACGGAATTAACGCAATTACTATAAAGGATGGGGATGTTTTACTGGAAGCAAAGTTGACGACAGGTCAATCCCAAGTCGTACTTGCTGTGAAGTCAGGTAAAGCGATTCGTTTCGAAGAAAATAAAACTAGGCCTATGGGCCGTAATGCCTCTGGTGTTCGCGGCATCCGACTGGCTAATGATGCAGATGAAGTTATCGGAATGGTTTCTGTAAATGATATGGATTCTGATATATTAGTTGTTTCTGAAAATGGCTATGGAAAGCGATCCAAATTGGAAGATTACCGGATGACCAACCGTGGAGGAAAAGGAGTTAAGACAATTTCGATTACTGAAAAAACTGGAAGTCTCGTATCAATTAAAAATGTTTCGGATAGCGACGATTTGATGATTATCAACCGCTCAGGAATTGCCATCAGGATGGAGGTTGAAAGTCTTCGAGTAATGGGTAGAGCAACCCAAGGAGTCCGTTTAATAAATCTTCGGGATGATGACACTATTGCTGCTGTTGCAAAAGTGCTAAAGGACGATGAAGATATTGAAGATGTTGAAAATATTGAGGTTGATGTGTCTTCTGATAATGAATCTTAAAAAATAAAATCAAATTAATACCATGTTTAATAAAACCTTAATATCTTTTTTATTTATTATTTCTTTTTCCGTCACCGCACAAAAAAAAGAACTTAAAGCAATAAATAAACTTGTGGAGAGTCAAGATTATAATACAGCTTTGGAACAATTGTTATCAATTGAGTCTGTTATTGAGAGTTCTGAGATAAAATATCAGGCACTATATCAACTATTAGCTGGTAAAATTTATGGCAGTCAAAAAGATTTCAAATCTGCTTTTGCTGCTCTTAACTCTGTTAACCAACTCGAAGCTGAAAATGGGTCTTCAAAATACACATTAGAAGTTAACAAATTAATAAACGAATTAACTATTGAAGCTGTTAATAAAGCGGTTGATGAAAATCAGAATGAGAATTACACCGAAGCCTCAGACCTGTTAATTTTGGTTTACAATGTTGATAAAACAAAAAATACAGATTATTTATACTATGCTGCCTCAAGCGCTGTGAATGGCGGTGACTATGAAAGAGCTCTTACTTACTATTCAGAACTCAAAGATTTAGATTATACAGGCTCAGTAGAAAAATTTTATGCTACTGAAAATGAATCTGGAGAAGAGGTTGAACTTTCTGCAGAAAATTATGCACTTTTTCAAAAGTTGAAGTCATATTCCAATTTTAGAACGGAAATGACAGAATCTAAATTGCCTGAAATCATAAAAAACATTGCTCTTATTTATGTTCAACAAAAACGAAATGATTTGGCTATTGGTGCAATTAAAGACGCTCGTGCAGTCAATCCGTTAGATGTTGGTCTGATTCTAACGGAGGCAAACTTGTATATTCAATTGGGTGACAAGAAAAAGTTTGTTGATTTGATGAAAGAAGCGATTGATAAAGATCCGAATAATCATATTCTATACTTTAATCTAGGTGTAATAACTGCTGAACAAGGAGATAGAACTAAAGCTCGCTCTTATTACGAGAATGCTATTGAATTAGATCCAACATATTCCGCATCATACCTCAACCTTGCAGCATTGATTTTGGACGGCGAAAAAGATTTGGTTGATAAAATGAACTCCTTGGGTAATTCACGTGCTGATAATATTAAATACGAACAATTACAAAAGCAAAGAGAAGACTTGTTTCTTGAAGCAGTGCCAATATTAGAAAAACTTACTTTAATTGACCCTTCAAATATCGATGCGTTTAATACATTAAAGAATATTTATGGAACGATTGGTGATGCTGCTAACTTTAAAAAAATGAAAGATAAGCTTGAGGCTTTAGGGCAATAATCTCTAGTTTATGCAACTACATGATTTTCTTGATTACACGTAGTTTGTGTGTGTGTGCATTAAGTGAATTGTTAAAAATACCAGTTTGGTCTAATCGATCAATCCTTACTTTCCCAAATGCATGAATAATGTGGTAGTCAGTCATAATTATACCTACATGGGTAATTTTCCCCTCATCATCATCAAAAAATGCTAGATCACCTGGTTCACTTTCGTCAATAAACCCAAGTGTTTCACCAAATTCTGCTTGGAGATAGGCATCCCGTGGAAGTTGAATTCCATGTAGTTGGTAGACACATTGCACTAAGCCAGAACAATCAATACCAAATGGTGATTTGCCACCCCACATGTAAGGGCTATTCAGATAGTGTAGTGCTGTACTTACAAGATTATTTTTTTGTTTGGTATCAACCATTTTTTTTCCCTCAAAACGATGACCTAGGATTTGAGCTGAACTTACCAAACTCCCGATTGGGGTAGGAAAAAGGATATTATCATCTTTCCAAATGAAGTCTACCAATTCTGCTGAATATTTCTTATTGATAGCTTGAAGTTTCTGAAAAACACTTTTTTCAATTAATTTAAAGTGCTTGTTATTTACCCAACCCTCATATTCATCACTTGTATTCTGAATTTTAGACCAAGATTTTTGTTGATTTAAAATGATGAAAAATTCTCCGTAAAGAAGTTGTGAAGTTTGTTCGCTAGTGTTTTTTGGTTCTGCCCGTAATGGGACAATACTCAATGAGCAAATTCCATATTGCATAAGCCAAAAATACAAACAAATTGGAATCGATTGGCGAAAGAAAAGTAGAAAACGTATTTTTGACTGACAAGACAGTTATGCAATTTTTCTATAAACATCAGTCCTTAATCTACAAGATCATCCTTTTTTTGATCACTACTTTTTGTTTGATTTACTTATTTCCACGCAGTGGAGGCTTTAAGTATAGTTATCAAACCGGAAAGCCCTGGCCATATGAAACTCTTCTTGCTCCTTTTGATTTTCCAATTTCTAAATCAGATGAAGAGCTTACCGCTGAACGCATTTCGATTGAGCAAGAAAGCCCACTTATCTTTACAATGGACACCTTGGCTGAGCAAAGATCTTTTGAACGAACGAGAAAGTGGATTCGACAACAGGGAAATTCGATATCCTCATCAGCTTTAAAACGGGCATGGGAACGTTACCTATCAAGTCTCTATTCACCAGGTTTAATCGATGCCTCTTTTGCTGTGCAAAGCACAAAACCAATTTTACTTATTAAAAATAACATTGGACAGAAACTGATATTTTCAGATCTGAAAATTAACGATTCTCTTCCATTTTCAAATCAAAGTCCCCTTCTTGATAGTATTATCGCCAATGCTTCCAATCGTTTGATTCTAAACGAGTATATTGAGTCAAACCTTGTACTAGACTCGACTCTGACTAGACAAAAGTTAGAAGAATCACTTTCACTAATCCTTCCAACACGTGGAGTGGTTGCTGAAGGTGAGCGCATCATTGCGCAAGGCGAGGTAGTGGATCAAAAGAGATATCAAATTTTAAACTCCTTGAAAGTTGAATACCTAAATGATTTGTGGGCTTCAAGTGAACAGTCAATAGTCATAGGATATTCTCTTATTGTATCACTGATTATTTTTCTAATTTTTTTGTTTCTATGGCGCTATCGCCCATTGGCTTTTGAAAATAACACCAAACTTGTTTTTGTTTTTTCAACAATTTTAATCATGGTGGCAGCTATCAAACTGGCAATGGCGAACAACATTAACTTTGTATATCTGGTACCTCTATGTATTGTTCCGCTACTGCTTAAAACTTTCTTTGATACAAGACTTGCCTTTTTTGTTTATTTAATGGGCTTATTACTCATTGGATTTATGGTACCGAGTGATTTTTCCTTTTTGTTTATGCAGCTTGTAGCTGGAGCAATTGCGACCTTATCTGTTACTGATTTGTATAAGCGTGCCAATCTATTTGTAGTTGTAGTTCTTATTGTCACATCTTATGTGATTACCTATGTTTCTTTCCATTTGATTTATGAGGCCAACCTGTCAACAGTGTCTCTAGATCATCTTGGATATTTATTGATTAACGGACTGGGAATACTTTTTGTACATCCTTTGGTTTATGTTTTTGAAAAGATTTTTGGGCTAGTATCAGATTTATCCCTTCTTGAGCTTTCAGACACCAATTCTAAATTACTTCGTACCTTTTCTGAGAAGGCACCAGGTACATTCCATCACTCTTTACAAGTTGCAAATATAGCAGAGGCAGCAGCTAATGAGGTCGATGCAAACTCCTTGCTTGTTCGGGTTGGGGCTTTATATCACGACATTGGAAAAATGAATAACCCATTGTATTTTAGTGAAAATCAATCCACTAATTACAATCCTCACCATGAACTTGATCCTTTTGAAAGTAGTCAGTTAATTTTGAATCATGTAATTGAAGGTATTGAAATTGCCAAACGAAATAATTTACCAGACCGTA
>MDTG01422154.1_pt1 | contig 10670 bp, 10 predicted proteins | sample 811421 | NCBI WGS metagenome assembly MDTG01 (sample SAMN05326645, study PRJNA326480) | marine metagenome | isolation source: seawater | place: Pacific Ocean: South East | collected 2011
TATCAAGAAAGTGATTGATAGTGGGCAATATATTTTAGGAAATGAATTATCTTGTTTTGAAAATGAATTTGCAAAGTTTTGCTCTACAAAATATTGTTTAGGAGTTGGTAATGGTACGGATGCATTAACCCTAGCGCTCATTGCTGTTGGCGTGGGCCCCGGAGATTATGTGGCCTGTACAGCAAATACAGGCTTTTTTTCCACTGCTGCTATTTTATCAATAGGCGCTTATCCAAAATATGTAGATATTGAAAATAAAAACATGACTTTGGATCCAGATAAACTTGAGGGAGTTATTGATAACAAAACTAAATGTGTTATAGTCACCCATATTTACGGGAAAATGGCTAAAATGCCTGAAATTTTAGATATTACTAAAAGCAATAAAATTGCTGTTGTGGAAGACTGCTCTCAATCTCATGGAGCTGTTCTCAAAAACAGAAAAGCTGGATCGTGGGGTGATGTAGGGTCCTTTAGTTTCTACCCAACTAAAAATTTGGGCGCGTTGGGAGATGGTGGAGCAGTAACTACAAACAGTTCCAAAATTTACAATATTATTCATCGACTGAGACAATATGGTTGGAATAAAAAATTCTACGCAAACATAAAGTATGGACGCAATAGCAGGTTGGATGAAATACAGGCAGCAATTTTAAGAGTTAAGCTTAAATGGTTAAATACATGGAATACACAACGCAGGGAAATTGCGAAAAAATACATTTTTTCGTTAAGAAATACGAGTCTACTAATGCCAAGTAGTTCAGGAGAAGATTTTGTTGCACATCACTTCCCCATTAGAACAGAAAAAAAGAAAGAAATAATGAAAGCTCTTGATCATAATTCAATTAATTACGGGGAGCATTACCCAATTCCTGATTATGCCCAAGAAGTTTTAAAGAAGGAATTCAGTAATTTCTTTCTCAAAAATACTGAACATTCATGTAGAAGTATAATAACCCTTCCTTGTAACCCTGAGTTGAAAGATAGTGAATTAGAAAATATAACTAAAACCATAATCAATCAACTTTGAATTAGATTTATCTCTGCAAGAATAAACCTTATGATTTGAATAATTACTAATTATTTTTGCAGAAATTCATTTTTTTAATTTTTATTTTATATAACACTCTATTAATTTTTTTAATAATTTTTGTAAAACAAATTCACTTAGCTAAAGATATATTCAATTTATTAAATAATATAATTTTATCATTGCAAGTTTTTATGTTTTAATTTTCTGATTAAGGAGATAAAACTATGATTAATGAAAATAAGCTTTTAAGAGTAATCGCAAGTGGACTTGATGTTGAACTTAGTGAATTATCATTATCAACCAAATCATCTGATTTGGCTCAGTGGGATAGTCTCGGGCATCTGAGTTTATTAATGAAACTCGACGAAGAATTTGATAACTTAACAGAGAAAGTGCCTGAAATTGCTAGTGCATCTTCAGTTGAAGAAATTTTAAATCTCATAAATAAGAATTTAATAACATAGTATAACAATCTTGGATATCGTTTTTTCAGGTTTTTATTTAGGTGAGAAGAAAATAAACTTAGCCGAAAAGTATAAAAATATTGAAAGGCTTACTGAAAAGACGGGTATTGAATCAGTATGGGCAACTACTGGAGATATAATTACACTTGCCCAAAATGCATTTCAAAAATTAGACAAGAATTTTAAAGATAAAATCAAAATATTTATACTTGTCACTCAAAGTCCCTCGGATTTCCTCCCTGCGAATTCTACTACAATTGCACACAAATTAGGCCTTGGAAATGAGGTCTTTACTTTTGATTTTAATCAGGGTTGCTCGGGATTTGTACAAGCTTTTCTCGTTATGGAAAATTTAATAAAACACTTCGATACTGGCCTTATTATAACAGCAGATTGTTATAGGAAAAAATTAGATCCACTAGACAGATCAACTAATGCTGTTTTTAGTGATGCCGCATCCGCAATTATTTTTAGACAAAACAAAAACAAAAATATATTATTTCAAGAAACATACACTGACGGATCAAAAAGAAAATGGTTATATCAATCTACAAAAGATGAAAATAATGGCTTTTTGCATATGTCAGGGAGCGAAATTTGGATTTTTACGCTTAGAAAAGTTGTCCCTCAAATTGAAAATGCAATTAAATATTGTAAAGAAAAAAAAATAAGAATTGGAGCAATTTACATTCATCAAGCAAGCAAAATAGTTGTAGATGGAATCAAATCCGCCCTTGGGGAATACGGTAATCTGATTTTAGAAAATTACAAGCATTACGGGAATACGGTATCATCTACAATACCAATTTTAATTTGTGAACAACCTATCGAAAGGCAAAATGGAGTGGTTATATTTTCAGGATTTGGGGTAGGCCTTACATCGACCACAATTGTATATGGATAATTTTTTTATATGAAAAATTTATTCATCGTATACGGATCTGAAACTAAACTTTTAAAGAATCTTTTTAATTTTGAAAAATCCCATTTTATAAAAATCTACAACAAACGAATTCCAACTAAACAGAAGAATGTATATAGTACCAGAAGTTTTAAAGATTTTAAAAAAATATTTTCAATGTTAGTTGATAAAAATAACTACGAAAGTATTATTTTTATTGGCGCGGCCTTCGTATCACAAAAAAATCTTTTTTTACTTGAAGAAAAAGAAAAGATTGATGAAATGGTTGAAGTCAACATTAAAAATTATATTAATTATACATATTACATTCTTCCACAAATGAAGAAGATCAAATCTGGTCATTTTATTTATTTAAGCAGTTTTAGATCAAATCACTCTTCACGTGGAATAAGTTTATATTCGGCATCTAAAGCATTTGGAGAAAAATTCTTTGAGGTATTAGGTAAAGAAAATGGTGTATTTGGTATTTATTCTACATCAATTAGAATGGGTTATTTTGAAGGTCGAATGACAAACATTTTCCCGCCTAAAAAAATAAAAGAATTTGAGCTATCAATAGGTAATAGAAGATTAGGGAATCAAAAAGATTTAATAAGTTGCATTCGATTTATACTTCAAAATCCATATACAAATGGAGGTGTAATAGATTTAAGTGGTGGAATAAGTTTTTAATTGGAAAATATAAACAAACTTTTTGCAGCAAAAAATATAAATGGAGTCTATTGTCAACTTCATCAAATAAATTTAAAAGATGCAGGTTTGATATTTCGTTTAAGATCTAGTAGAGCAGAATTTATTGAAACAAATCCAAGAGATATTTCCCAACAACGAGATTATATAAAAAAATATTTAAATTCATTTTTAAAAAAAGAACAAATTTATTTTAAGATTTACGATACCAAACTTCGTAGGTTTGTTGGAGTTTTTCGATTAACTAAGCTAAATAATAAAGTTGATTTCAGTTGGGAAAGCGCCGTGTTTGAAAAAAATTGTAGTCCTAATACTTTTTTAGATGCTATGATTATTACTTACCGTATAGGATTTGAATATTTGAATAGAAAATTGTGCGGCCCGTGGAAGGTTAAGATTAACAACAAGCGGATGATGAAAATTCATTACATTATGGGAATGACTCAAATAGTTGAAACAGGGCAAAATTATTTTAGGATACAAGTAAAAAGTAAAGATTATTACTCAAAAATTGAAAAATATCGAAAACTTCGTTTTGGCGAACTTGGTAAATTATCTCAATGAAAAAAATAAGCAATGACCTATCTCAAACATTATTTAATGAAGGCTTCGTACATTTAAAGTCACTTTTAAATAAAAGCGAAATAAACCTAGTAAAGAATGCTATTAAATCTAATATTCAAGACCCAAGTCCTTTTGCAGTTAATATCAGTTCAGAAAATAAAAATGGGAACTTTTTTATGGACTTTAATAATTGGAGAAGATTGCCATTGATAAAAAAAATATGCTGTCTTCCAAAATTAGTAAATGCTGCAACTAAATTAACAAAATCAAAGAAATGTTGGCTTTTTCATGATCATGTTTTAGTTAAATCTGGTTTTGCAAAATCAACACCCATTCACCACGATCGACCCTACCATATTTTTAAAGGTGATCTAAATTGTTCTATTTGGATAACAGCTGATAATATTGAGAAAGAGTCAAGTCTCATTTTTTACAAGTCATCTCATAAATTAAATAAATTATTTTTACCTAAAGCTTTCATTGATGGTAGGAATTTTGGAGGGGATCTAAATGTTTTTAATAATTTAGACAATTTTAATATGACAAAATTTTCTCCAGTAAGCTTTGCTATGAATTCCGGAGATGCAGTTGTTTTCTTTAACAACATTTTACATAGCGCAAATAGTCATAAGTCTAATAATTATAGAAGGGCATTATCTATACGTTATTTACTGGATGGGGCTTCATTGACAAAAAATTATATTAACCCAACGCCTCCTTTTGATAAAATGGGAGTAAAAATTACTGAAAACGGTCGTGTGCCCGAAGTTTTTTTCCCTCTGCTAAAAAACTGAAATGTGGGCATTTGGAATAACCAAAAAACTAATAAGCGACGTAACTAAACGGCCATTAAGTGATAGACTACCCTCACATGGGGTTGAAAGACTTGACATACCTAAACCGACTATAAATGATAATGAAGTTTTAATTAGAGTAAAATCTTCATCACTTAATTATAATTCTATTTGGAGTGCACTCTGTCATCCATTAACTCCTACACAACTTATTTCATCATTTATACATAGGAACCCAAACCAAATTGATCACCTTAAAGAACATTATATTTTTGGCAGCGATGCAGCGGGTGAAATAGTAGCTCTAGGCAAGAATGTACAAAACTGGAAGATAGGTAATGAAGTTATTATTCATTGCAATATTGTCGATGAATTCGATAGCGCTATCCAGGATGACGGAATGTTATCACCATCCCAATCAATTTGGGGCTATGAAACAAATTTTGGCGCATTTGCAGAATATACTAAGGTAAAGTGTTCGCAATTAATTAAGAAACCAAAAAATTTAGATTGGGCATCTGCGGGTTCTTTTTGTTTAACTCTATCAACTGCCTATAGAATGTTAATCTCTAAAAATGGAGCGCGATTAAAAGCAGGTGATACATGTTTGATTTGGGGCGGTGCGGGAGGATTAGGTTCTTTTGCAATTCAAATAGCAAAATTATCTGGCGCAAAAGTAGTCGCTATTGTATCAAGCGATAAAAAAAAGAAAATTTGTTATGATTTAGGAGCAGATGTTGTATTTAATCGAAAAAAAGAGTTTCCAAATAAAATAATTAACGAAAAGGGAGAACCTAATTATATGGCTTGGAAGAAGATTAGAACTCTTCTAAATAAAAATAATATTGATTCAATTAATATAGTTTTCGAACATGTAGGGCGTGAGACTTTGGGTCTTTCTACTTATCTTGCAAATAGAGGCGGGAAGGTAATTATATGCGCAGCAACAACTGGTTATCTATGCACTCTCGACCTACGCTTTCTCTGGATGCAACTTAAAACAATTATTGGGTCCCATTTTGCAAATTATAATGAAGCATCTTTTGCAAGTGACTTAATCTTTAACGGGAAAATTAATCCTCTTATTCATAGTATTAATGATATTGAAAAACTTCCTGAGATGATGGATAAAATGTATCTAGGAAATACTTATGGTAAAATAGTATTTAATCATGATGAATGAATTATCGGAAAATATCAAAGGCAGAAAAAAGATTTCAGTGGTTATTCCTGTATACTACAATGAAAAATCATTATGCTATCTAGGAGAAAAATTAGATGTTTTAGAAAAAAATTTTGCAAAAAAAAATATGGACCTTGAAATAATTTTTATCGACGATGGCTCAGGTGACAATTCTTTCAAGGAGTTATTAAAAATAAAACAAAAATTATTGAATGTGAAAATTATTAAGCTAACAAGAAATTTTGGTGCTATAACCGCAGTAAAAACGGGCAAACAATTTGTTACTGGGGATTGCTTTACTGTATTTCCAGCGGATTTACAAGACCCCATTGAACTAATATATGAAATGGTTGAATATTGGCTAAAAGGCTATAAATATATTATTGCTGTTAGAAAAACAAGAAAAGATCCAATAATAACTAAAATATTCGCATCCATATATTACAGGATATTAAAAATTTTTGTTACAAAAAATTTTCCTAAAGGTGGATTCGATGTAGTACTAGCTGATAAAAGGTTACTAAAATATTTCCAAAATAGTGGGAAGAATATTAATCCTTCTCTACTTGCTCATTGGTTAGGTTTTAAACCAAAAATTATACAATATGATAGGTTAGAACGGAAATTTGGTAAGTCTCGATGGACATTTAAAAAACAATTAGTTCTTTTTATGGATTCTATTCTCGGCTTTTCTGTAAGTCCAATACGTTTCATTCTATCTATTGGTTTATTAATATCTCTTCTAAGTTTTTCATATTTTATTGTTATTATAGTAAATGCTTATTTAGGAAAAATAGATGTACGAGGCTTTGCTACAATTGTTGCATTAATCACTTTCTTATTTGGAGTTGTTATTTCAATGCTTGGAATTATTGGAGAGTATATATGGAGAATATTTGATGAGATTAATAAAAAACCAGAATCTGTAATTGATGAAATATATTAAAAAGATTTTATGAGTATCAATAACTGTAGAATAATTGACTTTCCAAAAGTTACCAGTTCCAGAGGAAGTTTAACATTTATTGAGGATGATCTATCATTACCCTTTGATGTTAAACGTGTTTTTTATATTTATGATGTTCCTTCTGGAGAAAGTCGTGGATCTCATGCCCATAAAAAATTAGAAGAAATAATAATTTGTCTTTCAGGAAGTTTTAGTATTGAATTAGATGATGGATATAATCAAATTATCTATAATCTAAATCGCCCTTGGGAAGGTCTCCATTTAAGTCCCTTGACATGGTTTTCACTAAAAAACTTTTGTACGGGGAGTATTTGTTTAGTTTTGTGCTCAGATAAATATGATGAAGATGACTACATACGGGACTATAATGATTATATCAAACTTATTAAAGACAAAATCTAAAAGAAGAATCACTAGAAGACTGTAATTGTAATTTGTTAATACTAAACTAGATTTAAATCAATCTCCAAAATTATATTGATGATTTTTGAAAGTTAGCATAACCTTTTTTTCTTTACATTCCTAATGCGAGCCTAGTTTATATGCTCTTAAATTTTGCTAATTTAAAGTATTTTATGCCACATACTTTTTTAAATGTAAAAAGTGATTAATCGTCTGTTAATACACGCCTATTGAAAAAAATAAGCTTTAAAATTATACCTATTTTTTTAGTGATATGATATTACTGACTTAAAATTTTAAACTAAAATTAAAAAGCAAAAAAAAGAGACCTTGATAATAAAATAAATCTTTTAGGAACTACTTTTCTAGATTTAGGCCCAATATTTTTTTTGTAATTTTAATAATATTTTATTTTAATAATATTAAAATAGTATGCAAAGATTAACATTAAAGATGATTAAAGTTATTTCATTCAATATTTTTTTATTCCTTTCTTTATTAATTCCGCTTGAGTATTTCTCAGGCAAATTATACAATGATCTTAAAGGAACTAATGGGCACTATGCAGTAAATGAGTTGCTAAAGCAAGCCAATAGTCCTCAATTTATTCCATTAGATTCCTCAAAGTCCATTTTACCACATCCTTACCTTTTATATGTTAATAATCCAAATTATTTTGAAAAAGGATTAAAAAAACATAACAAATATGGATATAGAAATAAAGATTTTATGCTGGCAAAAGAACCCAATAAATATAGAGTTCTAGCTCTCGGAGGGTCAACCACTTATGGTTTCGGAAACCCCAATACCTTTGAAACCTGGGTTTCCGTGCTAGAACAAAAAATAAATTTAGAAGGTAAAAAGATTGAAATTATAAATGCTGGATTAAATTATGGAACATCTGCAGAAATATTAGCTTCTTATATTTTTAGACATAAGTATTTGAACCCTGATTTAATTATTTATCACGGAGGCGGAAATGATATTTCACCAGTATTCTTCCCTAATTATTCAAACGAATATACTCATTTTAGATCTAAGGGAAATACAATAGCGTTGAGACAAAGTGATAAACTATTATTAAGTTTTAATTTTTTCAAATTAATTTATTGCTATAATTTGAAGAATATTAATTCAGTTTATAAACCCCAGCCTTTCAGCTTTTCTAATTTAGATCCTGTGGCAGTAAAACAAAGAATTGAAAACGACAACAATTACGATGGGTTTAGAAGAAATATAGCATCTCTCATAAAATATGCTAAAATCAATAGTTCTAAGATAGTTTTAGCTGGTTTTTTATTACCTTCAGAAAATCAAATAAAAAATTCTAGACCTGATTTAAAAAATTTATCGAAAGAATTAATTTATGCGACTAAAAAAAATAATGATATATTAAAAAATTTAGCAGAAGATAATCAGATAAAGTATTTTGATTTTAGTAATTACAATTTTAGTGATTCTTTATTTATTGATAATTGCCATTTAAATGCCAAGGGAGAGAGGTTAAAAGCAGAGGCTATTTACAAAAATATAATAACAACTATAGATAATTAGCTAGGTTTGATGTTTTGTCCTTATTCTTATATTTAAAAAATAAAATATAATGAATTCAAATTCTATTTTAACAAAGTATTATATTGAAAATATAAAATTTCAAACCAGTATTGAAGGAAAATTTAAACGGGGAGATGATCAAGTATTATTTTTAGATAAAGCAAAAAATAGCCTACCAAATCATTTAATTAAAACTGGCTGGACCATTGAAAAAATTTTTACTGATTTAGAATTTAAAACTTTGAAAAATTCAATAAGGTCAGTTTTGTTAAATATTTTTAATGAATACCAGATAGAATGTAGGGATTTAGAACTAGAGGATTATCATAATTTTATAAACTCATATCATTATAAAGTTATAAAAAAAACAAGATTATTAACTTTTAATTCATTAGCAATAAACTCTAAAGTATTTTGTGATAAAATTTCAAATATAATTGGTAGAAAAGTAGTAAAAGATAATCCTCTTCTAAAAAAAGACGTTGTGATCCTTAGGATAAATCGTCCACAAAGTTTTGACTTTAACCCTCTTCATCGAGATGGTTATTTAGAGATTTGGGAAAACACTATTAATGTATGGATTCCCATAGTAGGATGTAATTTAAAGTCTTCACTTCCAATAATTCCGGGTAGTCATCTAATTAATGAAAAAAATATTGTAAAAACAAACATTCGCTCTGCTAAGCTTAACAAAAAAACCTATAACGTTCCTGCAATTGCAAAAATTGAAGGAGGAATAAAGTTAATCCGACCAAATCCACCTAAAAAACACGCCTTAATCTTTTCCCCATTTTTAATTCACGGAGCTGCTCATAATAGTAATAAAAATAAGACACGAATTTCTCTTGAAATTCGATTGTTTATTGATAAATAAATTTATTGTTATATCTCATGATTCATCAAGGTACAAAATTCAATATCAAATTTCCGTTGGAAAATTATGATGAGATTTTTTTCGATTTTTTCCATCCAAGAATAGCGAATCTTTCAATTAATCTCATAAAAAAAGAAAATTTATTGCACAAATATAATAATTGTTGATAATGAAAGTTTCTCTAAGTCATAAAAATTTCATCAATATGGTTTTTTTATCTCTTTTTTCAATTGGAATCTATTTTGCAAGAGATTTTGGTATATCATGGGATGAGCCTTGGCATAGAAATTATGGTAAAAGTACCTTAGCTTTTATTGCTAGGCTCTTTGGGATAGAGAAAATTCTAGGAATCTCTGAACTTATTCCCGATCCTAATACTTGGGGATATAGCGCTTTTTTTGACATGCTTTTTATTTTGATTGAAAGATTACTATTTATAGAAGAAACCAGGAACATCTATATTTTAAGGCATACTTTAAATTTTACTATATATTTTTTTGGGGCTTATATGTTTTTTTTATTTATTAAAGAGCATACTCAAAATTTATCGATTAGTTTTATTGTTAGTATGTTTTATTTAATAAATCCAAGGTTACTAGGACATGGTTTTTTTAATTGTAAGGACTCCATTGCTCAAGCATTAGTTGCTTGTTCATTATTACCTCTGTACTTAACGTTTAAAACATCAAATCGAAAATCGTTTATAATTTCAGGAATAGTTATTGGATTAAGTATAGTAATAAGAGTTCCAATTATATATCTTCCATTTATTTACCTAATAGCGTTATTTGCTAAAGATTTTGATTCTCAAAAAAAATATTTTTTTGCTAAAAATACTTCCATAAATGTTTTGATATTCTTCTTATCAATTTTGTTTAGCACTTTTGTTTTCCAGCCTTTATTTTGGAATATTTCATACGATGGCATAAAAGAGATATTTCTAACTTTCATGGATTATCCATGGAATGGATATAATTATTATCTCGGCCATTATATTAGTGCTAGAAATCTACCATGGCATTACATTCCTTTATGGGTGTTGATTACAACACCATTACCCTTTATAATTTTTTTCTTTTTTGGTGTATATACAACTTTTCGTAGATCTTTAAAGAGATTACGGAAGAATGTGTTTTTTGATTTTTTTATGCTCATGGGTTTTATAGTTCCAATATTTGTCACTATAATTCTTAATTCAACCTTTTATGATGGTTGGCGGCATA
>MDTG01435923.1_pt1 | contig 10670 bp, 12 predicted proteins | sample 811421 | NCBI WGS metagenome assembly MDTG01 (sample SAMN05326645, study PRJNA326480) | marine metagenome | isolation source: seawater | place: Pacific Ocean: South East | collected 2011
ATACAAGGTTTTGATTCCAAGTTTTTGCATCAGTTGAAAAAATAATTTTAATATCGTTTAAACTGATTAATCTAATTTTTTCTGATGCATTAGTAACATTATAATTAACCAAAATTATAAAAAATAAAAAATATACACTTTTCTTCATTTAATTATAAACTAGTAATAAAATATAAAACATCGAGGTTAATATGAAAATACTCAAGGAATTAGAAGAAATTAAGCTTGTTATAGTAGAGATGGAAGTAAACTTAGGTAAAGAAAAAAGAACAGGCCTTACACTATGCGCAAAAGATCATAATAATTATTACCCTTTAAACACAGCACATGACGGAAGGCCTATCTTAATGAATAGAAAGAATGTTATAAAATTAGATTAAGAAGGTATTAGATACTGTTGAATTACGCAAACGGTTATGTTTTCTGACATTTATCAAATTTACTTAAATTTAAAAAATTCTAGTAAGACTCTGGGTGTATTGTAAAGTTTTTTTCTTATAATAATCTTGTAAAATATATTAAGTTTAAACAAAGAAAGTAATCACTTATATGGATTAATGGATGATAATTATAAATAATTGTTAAATATATAATTATTATTATCTTTCATAAAATAATTGACTCAATTTATTTGCTGCAATTCTATATTCATCTTTATCTTTCCATTTTTCTAATGGATCAAGATTTATATTTTGTTCTTCATCTAAATATAAAGGGAACAGTAAATCCAAAACATAACTTTTAGTGAAACTTTTATTATCAAAAGAATTATTTATGCAACTATTGAGAATTCTCCTTGTAATATCTAAATCAATTCTTTTTCCAATTCCATAAGGACCACCCCACCAACCGGTATTGATAAGCCAACATTGAGTATTAAATTCCTCTATTCTTGCTCTGAATAAATTAGCATATTCATGAATAAATCTTGGCATGAATGGGCCACCAAAACATGGAGAAAAAGTAGCTAAAGGTTCTTTGATATCAGACTCTGTTCCAGGAATTTTAGCAGTATAACCAGATATAAATTGATACACTGCTTGATCTGTTGTAAGCTTTGAAACAGGAGGTAAAACACCAAAAGCATCACAAGATAGCATAATAATATTCTTAGGATGAGGTGCTAGAGGCTCAATAAATAAATTTTCTATAGTATCTAAAGAATAACATGATCTTGTATTTTCAGTAATAGAGGTATCATTAAAATCAATATTATTTTCCTTATCTAGAATAACATTTTCTATAATCGTACTTTGATGCATAGTTGAATTAAAAATTTCTGGTTCTTTGTTTTTACTTAATCCCTTAACTTTAGCATAACATCCACCTTCAATATTAAATATTCCTGTATTGGACCAACAGTGCTCATCATCACCAATTAATTTTTTAGATGAATCAGATGATAAAGTTGTTTTTCCCGTTCCAGATAAACCAAAAAAAAGTGTTGTTCCATTTTGTTTGTTAAAATTAGCAGAGCAATGCATAGGTAAAATATGTTTATTAATTAGATCAATGTTTAATAAAGAAAAAACAGATTTTTTTATTTCACCTGCATACCCAGTACCGGCTATTAAAATTATTTTTTTCTCAGGATGAATAATAACAAAATTTTTATTTTCTAGATCAATAAATTTAGAGCATTTAAAAGTTGGAGAATGGTAAATTTTAATAGTACTGTTTGAATTTTTAAATAAATCATTTCTAAAAATATTTTTAGCAAATCGTGTGTACCACTTTTCTTCTGTTAATAAGTTTATACCATATGAATTATTGGAGTCAGAAATAACATTACCAATGTATTCAAAATTAATATTTTCAAATAAATATGATTTTATTTGCTGATGAAGAATATCAAAAGTTGTTTCTGATATAGCTCTGTTCCTTGGGCCCCAATCGATAATTTTTTCATTAGCATTTGTTTTTACAAAATATCTATCTTTTGGAGATCTTCCTGTAAATTGACCTGTATGCACAATTAATGGTTGCGATGCTAAATCACGTAATATTTTCATTTTATTCTTGTAGATAATTGAACATCTATAACTTTTCCTGGATTCATAATATTATTTGGATCAATATTGCGTTTAATTGACTGCTCGATAAAGCAGTAGAATAACGATCACCTAATAAGGATGAAAGTGTATTATTGGTATAACCTTCGTTTTGTTTATCTGTTTCCATAGGCGACAGCTGGTAACCATGTCACTAGCTCTGGGAAAAGAAAAACTAAAGCTAAGCCAATTAGTTGCAAAATAATAAAAGGTATTACACCCCAATAAATTTCAGTTAATTTAACATCAGAAGGTGCCACCCCTTTTAAATAAAATATAGCAAAGCCTACTGGCGGCGTTAAGAATGAGGTTTGTAATGTTACAGCTATTAAAAGTGCGAACCATACTAAATTTGCATTATAGACAACACCGAATCCATTAATATCCAAACCAGGTAAATTTTCAATTATTGGACCAAGTAAGGGCAGGATAATTAAACTAATTTCAATCCAATCTAAAAAAAATCCAAGAAGAAAAACCACAGCCATCACAAATAATATTAAACCGTAAGGACCAAAGCCTAAGCTTATTAAACCTGTTTCAATTAATTCATCTCCTCCACACAGTCTTAATACTAAAGCGAAAATAGTAGCACCTACAAAAATAGCAAAAATATAAGCTGATACGTTCATGGTGTTCATCACTACATCTTTTAAAATTTTAAAATTAAGTTTTTTATTTAAAAAAGCAATAACCACTGCGCCTAAAGCCCCTACCCCAGAAGCTTCAGTGACTGTGGCTACTCCCATAAATATTGATCCAAGCACAAATAATATTAAACCTGCTGGGGGAATGATATCTAATAGGACTTGCAGTAAATCTTTTAATTCAATTGCCTTATGATCACTCGCTAAAGGAGCTTTATCTGGATATAATTTACAGAAAAAGAGAATGTAGGTAACGTAAAGAAATCCTAAAATTAGACCTGGAAATACAGCTCCCATAAATAAATCAAGCACTGATATACCCAATTGATCTCCCATAATAACCAACATGATTGAAGGTGGAATTAAAATACCAAGACATCCTGAAGCCGCAACAGTACCTAATGCCAACGATCTATCATATTTTTGATTAAGCATTATTGGTAAAGACATCAAACCTAACATAACAACTGACGCCCCAATAATACCTGTAGAAGCAGCAAGAATGATACCAATTAACGTAACAGTAATTGATAATCCTCCCCTAACTTTACCAAAAAGTTTTTGCATAGAACGCATCATATTTTCAGCTAAACCAGATTTATCTAGCATTAGTCCCATAAAAATAAACATAGGTAATGCAATTAGAACCCAATTATCCATGATTCCAAATATTCTTCCGATCAACATATTGAGAGTATTGTAATCAATACCGGTCATTGTCCAATAAAAGCTATCAGTAAGATAGGCTACACCACTAAAAATAATTCCAACTCCAGCTAAAACAAAAGCAACTGGAAAACCTGTGAAGAGCAAAGCTATAAAAGTAATAAACATACCTATTACAAGATAATTTTCTGCTACAAACTCCATATTAATTCCTAATCTTTTTCATTGGTTTGATTGTTAAATTGTGGTTGAAATAATTTTACCATCATAGACACTCTTCCAGAAATATTTCTTTTAGGTTCTTTATTTAAATATAAAAGAGATATAAATTCTTCTATCAATCTCGCTAAAGCTGCAATCATCATTAAAATCATTGTAAGTGGAATAACTGATTTAATGATCCATCTATTTGGAAGGCCAGTAGGATTTTGAGAACCTTCATCATTACTATAAGATCTAGCAAGCCAGTCAAAACTATGATCAAACAATATTATGAGAACGGGAAGTAGAAGAAAAAGAATACCTAGAATTTCAAATATATGTTGTATTTTTTTTGGTAGATTAATATGAACAAGATCAACACGAATATGAGAATCTGTAGTCATTGCATAAGCCATTCCAAACATGAAAGCTATACAGTAAAGATGCCACATTAACTCCTCTAAAGGAACCAGCCCTCTATGGAAACCATAACGTAATACAACTTGTAAAAGTATGATAAATATCAAGACAACATTAAGCCAAGCTGTTGTTTCAGCAATTCTTTGAACAAATTTATTTAAATAAGAAACTATGGGGATATTAAATTTTTTATTATTACTTAAATTTGACATCTATGATTAAAAATTATGTTTTATGCTTACTGTTATATGTTCAATTAATAAAAATTGTTAACGATAAATAATGGCGAAATGGTATTTTTCGCCATTATAATTAGATTTAAGAAAAAACTAACAATAATTAATCGCGTGAAGTTCCTGGTCGAGGTAAATAAGCCCACTCATTCCAGATTGCATAGTCAGCGCGGAATGCAGAAAGATCATCCCAAATTACTTTGAATTGAGGATCTGCTGCACTCATTTCTGAAACAATTTCTAACCAAGAAGCTTTAAATGTATCTAGCATTTCTGGAGACCAATACTTATTTACAGTACCTGCAGCTTCATTTTCTTTCATCGCTTCAAACTGAATAGCTTCACCATATGCTAAGCCTTCCATCATAGCAGCTCGACAAGTAAGTTCAGCAATTTGTTGTTGAGTTTCTGTCATACTTTTCCAAGTATCTCCGTTAATGATTAAATCAAACAATGTAGCTGGTTGATGCCATCCTGGAAAATAGTTGTATTTAAGAACTTTGTTAATACCTAATCGTCTATCAATCGCAGGCATAGAAAATTCAGTTGCATCAATAGCTCCCTTTTCTAAAGCTGGCACAATTTCACCACCTGGAAGTTGAGATGTAGATACGCCTAATTTCTCCATTACTAGCGCACCAAGTCCAAAGAAACGCATACGTAGACCTTCTAAATCTGCAGGACTATTAATTTCTTTAGTAAACCATCCTGAAGTTTCTGGAGCAATAAGACCGCAAGGAATAGAATGCACATTAAAACCAGCATCGTCGTACAAACCTTGCCACAGAGCTCTACCATTACCATGATAAATCCAAGCAACAAATTCTGGTGCATCAGGTCCAAAAGGAACTGCTGATAAAATTCCACCTTTATCACCGAGTTGACCTCTAAGATAACCAGGTGTTACATAACCAGCATTTACAGATCCTGTAGAAACAGATTCAAGAATTTCTTTTGGTGGAACTAATTTTCCTGGCTCATAAACTTTCATTGAAAGTGCGTGGTCATCAGCCAGACCTTTAGATAGTTTATTTAATTCAGTTTCCACCCATTTAGGAGTCGATCCCAAACTTGGAAGAGCTGTTGAAAACCAAACAGGTACTTTAAGTAGAACCTTATCAGCGAAACTTGGAGTGGTACCAATTAATACAAATGATATTATTGAAACCAATCCTATAGATAATAATTTTTTCATTTAACCTCCTTTATTATAACCTTTGTTTTTTTTAAAAAAAATAAGGTAACGTATTGGTAAATTATTTTTACCAATATTGGTAAAATAATTTTACCAATAAGGCAAGTAATAAATTGATATAGATTTATTTCTCTGTTAATATAAGAGGAGTAAAAATTATGGTTTTAAGTCAAATAGGTAATAAAAGTGTGTATTATTCTGCTCTTCGACAGTTAGAAAAACTAATTGTTGACGGCATATATAAACCTAATGAAAAACTCCCTTCAGAAAGAGATATAGCGCTACAACTTAAGATCTCTCGCCCCAATATACGTATAGCTCTTAAAGAGTTGGAAAGAAAAAAATTAGTAATTACAAAAAAAGGTGATGGAACATTTGTAAATAATTTTCTAGGGGATGGAATAAATAAACCATTAATGCATCTTCTTGCTCATCACAGTAAGCCTGCTATCGATTTCATGGAATTTAGGTATGCAGTTGAAGGTGAGGCGGCTTATCAAGCAACAATCAGAGCTACTAAATATGATAAACAAATTTTTAAAGAAATAATGAATAAAATGACAGCAGCACATAAGAACGAAGATCCTGATGAAGAAGCTAGTTTGGATATTAAATTTCATATAGCTATAGCTGAAGCATCGCATAATATTCTTCAACTTCATATTATGAAAAGTTTATTTTCTTTATTAAATGATGGAATTTTTTTTAATCGTAATGTTTTGTATTTTAGAACTGGCAGCAGGAGTTCATTACTTAAACATCACCATGAAATATATAATAATATTATAAAAGGTAATCCAGAAAAAGCTAAAAAAGTTATGCAAGAACATGTAGATTATGCCAAACAGGGAATTATTGAATTAGGAGATATTAGTGAAAGAGAAAAAATATCAAAAAAGAGATTGGAAAAATTTCAACAAAGTAAATAATAATTAAAATTAAATTAATGTCTTTAGTTTTAAATATCACAATTCCCTTTTTTGCTATTATATTTTTAGGTACAATATTTAGAGCAAGAAAAATTTTTGATAATAATTCATCAATAACATTAACAAAATTTGCATTTTTTGTTACTTTACCTCCATTTATTTTTTTAAATATATTAAAATCCTCTAACGATAATATTTTTCAATGGGATTTTATCATACGATACGAAATAATTACGGTTATAATTTTTTTATTATCATTTTTTATTTCAAGGCTGTTTCTTAATTTTAAAAACAAAGAAGCTTCACTTTTTTCTTTAAATTCTTCATATCCAAATTATGGTTATATGGGAATCCCATTATCTATCTTGGCATTTGGAGAGGAAGCAGCTTTACCAATTAGCATTATTCTTTTTGCAGATACAATTGTTTTATTAACACTAACATCTTTTTTTGCTCGAAATGATAATTCAAAATTCTATAAAAATTTTATCTTTATTTTATTTAATATGTTAAAAAATCCTCTTTTAGCTGCTGCTTTACTTGGATTTTTATTTATTATTTTTCACATACCTATTTATTCTATTTTATATAAAATATTAAATTTATTATCTTTAGCAGCTCCTCCAACAGCTTTATTTGCTCTAGGTATTACACTTTGGAACCAAGTTGATAATAAATTTATAAAATCAGTTTCCATTATCACAATTTTAAAACTTATTATTCATCCTTTAATGATATTTAGTATCTTTTATTTTTTTCCTTCTAATATTTCTCCATTATGGATAAAAGTTACTATTTTATGCTCATGTCTACCCGTAGCTGCCAATGTGTTTGCTATGGCTGGATATTATGAAGCTTTTATTAGTGAAACATCTAATTCAGTGCTTGTTACTACGATACTGTCAACTTTCACCGTTCCAATAATTCTGTACTTTTTATTATTTTAAAAATTTATGATGTTTCAGTGAATATTTTAAATTGTGACCTCTTATTAAAAATCTGCTGCTAAACCCTGCAGAAATGTAGTCAAAATAATATTATCATCTTATTTTTATTAAATTTAATACATGTATTGTCTAATTGTTATTTTTATTTTTATTTTTATTTTGTTTTTTTTATATTATTTTTTCAAAAAAACATAAGGGAGGATATATGTTAGGAAAACAAATCGGGTCACTTACGGCAAAGTGCGGTAATAAGGCTCTACAATCAAATGGTAGTGGTTTGCCAAGAATGGAAACTAGGGCAACTGGCAATGGTAAATTAGCTGGTGCGGATGTCATGACCGAAGCTACTTATCAAGCAGAGATGATTTCTAATGGCTCATGGGTAGGAGAATGTCCAAATTCAGGAATTGTAATGACTTCTGATGGGGTAGCAACATTTAGGGCAAATGGATGTGGTAATATGACTGAAGAAGGAGGATTAAGATTTCGTGGATGCGTAATATTTGAAACAGTAGCTCCATCGCTTTCTTCGTTAAACGGTAAAGCTCATATGTATACATGGGATGTAGATTCAGAAGGTAATGCAAAATGGGAAATTTGGGAACCTGCATGATGAGAATCACATCTTAAGATGAGATATTTAAATTAAAATATTGCAGTTGAAGATCAAAAAAAGCCTCAGTTTTCCTGAGGCTAAAAAATTTTGTAAAAAAAAATCATAATTGAGTTAAATCAAATTATGTATAGCTATTTTAATATATTATCAGTAGCTTATCTCAAATGAACTAAACATTCCTCATAGTTAGTGCTAATATTAAATAATTAAAAAAAAGATTGTAATGCATATTCTCATATCTTTAAATGAAAAGTGATTTATTTTAAAAATAAATCAGAAAGGCAAAAATATGTTTAAATTTATAATAGATCGAAATGAAAAATTTATTAGTAATATGCAATGGTATGATATTGGTTTAGTAAAGTTATCAGTTTTTATTATTACTTTACTTCTAGCAAAGTATGTATCTATTTTGTTGCAAGCTTCGTGGTATTGGTATGTGCTATTGTTTTTAGTTGTAAGTGCGCGCCCTTATTATCTTGCATTTAAAAAAGTTAATCAAATATATGACTAATATTTGCTCAACACTCTTTTTAATAAATATAATAGATAATTAAAATGAAAAAAATTGTATTTTTTATCATCGGTTATTCTTGTGTGGGATTGGCTTTGATAGGTATTTTTTTACCAGGGATTCCTACTACTCCTTTTTTAATAGTTGCTTTATGGGCTTTTGCTAAAAGTTCAAAAAAATTGCATTATTGGTTATTAAATCACAAAAAATTTGGTCCAACATTAAGTAATTGGGAATCACATAAAGTAGTTCCAAAAAAAGGCAAAAAATTAATGGTAATCTTACAATTTTTTGCAGTTGCAATATTTCATTATACTATACAAAAAACATACTTAACTGTTTTATTAATTTTCATATTAATTTTTACAGCACGTTATGTTTTATCACTACCGAGTGAATTACCAAAAAAAAGCATTTAATATCTATATAGTGATTTGACTATTTGAGTTCTTAAAATACTAAGTATTAAAAAAGTATGATTATTTTTTTCATATCTAAATTTTACACAAAACTTAAAAAGCAAAAGTATATATTTGAAAAAAAATACCACACATAATAGCGCCCCCTAAACCAAATAGTAAATACGCTACAAAAGTAACTCTATTGACTAATGACCAAACAGCTATCGTAGCGGGTATACTGGTAATAGCGCCTCCTACAAGAAAGGCTAAAGATCCACCAGCGCTTAATCCTTGCTCTAGTAATCCTGATACTAAAGCTGGTGCAGCATAGGAATTCAAGTAAGCAGGAACACCAATGGTGGCTCCAATTATTATAGAAAATAATCCATTCCCTCCTATCAGATTTCCAATTAGTTGTGTGGGGATATAAGTTATCATAATTGCTTCAAGTAAATAGGCTAGTGTTAACCATTTAAGTAGAAATTTTCCATTGGTAAAAAATTCATCCCAAAAAAATTTCATACGTTGCTTATCTCGCCAAAACTTCCACATAGTTTGATTTTTGAAAGAATTAATTGAACAACAATTTTGTACATTATTCATTACTTTTAATGGTGATTTAAATAGTCCCATTTTTGAAAAAATAAAAATACCAAAACCACCTAGTAAACCAAGAAAAAGAGCAGATAGAGTTTTTGCAATAGCGTATTCCCAGCCAAGAGCAGAAGCAGTAATTAATAAAGCTGGTGGATCTATTAAGGGTGAAGATAGCCAAAAAGCCATAACTGCTGAAAGAGGCACTCCTAATGTTAACATACTAGCTATGAAAGGAATAACCTCACAAGAACAAAATGGAGCAAGTCCTCCAACAAAAGTGGCTAAAAAAATCATGTTAATTTCTTTTCCTTGAAAAGATTTTGAAATTATTTTCTCAGCTCCAGATGCTTTCAGTGATGCAATTAATAAAATAGCAATAAGAATAAAAGGGACAGTTCCTTTAAGTGCATAAAGTCCTCTAAATATAATAATTTGTAGGTTATTTAGGTCAACTACTCCAATTATCAGAACAATACATAAAATTAACAACCATATTGATTTTAGTTTATTAAAATTCAAATTAAAAAAATTATTAAATTTTAAATTTGTGTAATTCATTTATTTTTTTTTTTTTCATCTAGACAGCATTCTTTTAACAAATAACTTACAAGTAATTCAGCTTGATGAAAATTTGCATATGTAAAAATAGATCGTCCATTTTTTACTTGATGAATTAGTTTAGCGTTTTCTAAAAAACGTAAATGATGAGCAAGTGTAGATAATGGAATTTCAAGCTGTTCATGAATTTCTCCAATTGACAAGCCTGTGTTACCTGCTTTTACGAGTTGTAAATAGACTTTTAAACGTGGAGTCGAGCCTATAGCCTTAAATCCATTTGATATCAGGTCAATTTCTAACATAATTATATAACTAGTAATATAGTTATATTTATAAATGTCAAATATTTGTTAAAAAATAAAAGTAAATTGAAAATAAATTTGATTTATGTCAATTTAATAAGAATAAATAATGTCAGACATAAAAAAGGTTTACTTAATTACTTTGCAATACTTGGATTACAAATCATTAATGAAAATATAATTATTAATAATCCTTTATTAATATATTTTTTTTAATTTAATCTTAACTTCTGATTAGTTTGTCCACTCACCTTTTCTAAAAACAGGAATAGCATTTCCATTTTGATCAATTCCATCAACATCAATCTCATTTGATCCAATCATCCAATCAATATGAATCATACTTGAATTGCCTCCCCTTTTAGTAATCTCCTCTTTTGATAAATCCAAGTC
>MDTG01007587.1_pt1 | contig 10669 bp, 10 predicted proteins | sample 811421 | NCBI WGS metagenome assembly MDTG01 (sample SAMN05326645, study PRJNA326480) | marine metagenome | isolation source: seawater | place: Pacific Ocean: South East | collected 2011
ATTGGAGCGGGAAACCGGGTTCGAACCGGCGACCTCAACCTTGGCAAGGTTGCGCTCTACCAACTGAGCTATTCCCGCGCTTTCTTTGCAATAATAACAAAGCAACAAAAATGGCGTCCCGTAGGGGAGTCGAACCCCTGTTACCGCCGTGAAAGGGCGGTGTCCTAGGCCTCTAGACGAACGGGACTAATTTTTTAAAAATTAAACATTCTTTAAAAAGTAAGGCGCGCATTCTATGAATCAGGCACTTGACTGTCAAGTCCACCTCATTCACTACTTGTTAAAAAATAAACAACTAAAGATACCAAAAAATTTTATTTAGGCACTAAATCCAATGAAAGCGAATTTATGCAATATCTCAAACCCGTTGGCTCAGGTCCGTCGGTAAATAAATGTCCTAAATGAGATCCGCAATATGCACATGTCACTTCAATACGCTCCATCCCATAGCTATAATCTGTTTGCTTTTTAGTTGCTCCACTCTTAATGATATCAAAAAAACTTGGCCACCCTGAACCAGAATCGTATTTTTTTTTCGAATCAAACAAAGGCATCTTACAGCATGTACAAATATAAACGCCTGATGATTTTTCATTGTTAAATTTCCCTGAAAAAGCTGGTTCTGTGCCCTTTTCCCAACAAACGCTAAATACCTCTGGTGATAATTTTTTACGCCAAGCCTCTTTACTTATTTTTTTATCATTCATTGCATCAATCCCACACTTTACCTAGCTATCAATAAAATTTGATATACAATAGCTTAATTATATTAAATTGACATATTTTGATAAACACAAATGCAACATATTAAACAATCAAATAAACTAAATGATGTTTGTTATGACATCCGCGGTCCGATTCATGAGCATGCAAATCGCCTTGAAGAGGACGGTCATCGCATTCTGAAACTTAACATAGGAAATCCTGGTGCATTTGGTTTTGACGCCCCAGATGAAACAATTCAGGATGTCATTCGCAATTTATCAGAAGCCCAAGGTTATTGCCATTCAAAGGGTCTCTACAGCGCAAGAAAAGCTGTTATGCAACGCTGTCAAGTAATGGGTATATCTAATGTCGAGATTGACGATATTTTTTTGGGGAACGGAGTCAGCGAATTAATTGTAATGGCAATGCAGGCTTTGCTTAATAATGATGATGAGATACTAATACCAGCTCCAGATTATCCGTTATGGACTGCTTCCGTGAATTTAGCAGGGGGCAAGGCAGTTCATTATCTTTGTGATGAAAAAAATGATTGGCAACCAAATATTGACGATATAGCTAAAAAAATAACCAAGAAAACTCGTGGAATTGTCGTTATAAACCCAAACAATCCAACAGGAGCAGTTTATAACGAAAATATTTTGCAAGAAATAATCTCTTTGGCTAGAAAGCATAGCCTAATAATTTATGCTGACGAAATATACGACCGGATTTTATTTGATGGATCTAAACATATTCCTATTGCTAGCTTGGCTAATGATTTACTGTTTGTAACGTTAAACGGATTATCTAAAACATATAGGCTAGCTGGTTTCAGATCGGGCTGGCTTGTAGTCAGTGGGGCAAAAGAAACAGCGAAAAGCTATCTGGAGGGTCTCGAAACACTATCCTCCGTAAGACTTTGTGCTAACGTTCCTGCTATGTTTGCGATTCAAACAGCGTTAGGTGGTTATCAAAGTATCGAAGACTTAACGGGACCAGGGGGCCGATTATTACTTCAGAGAGACAAGGCATGGTCCCTGCTTTCAAGCATTCCCGGGGTAAGCTGTGTAAAACCAAAAGCGGCTATGTATTTATTTCCGCGTTTGGATCCAAAAATATATCCAATAAAAGATGATGAAAGTTTTGTATTAGACTTACTTCTTGAGCAAAAAATTCTTTTAGTTCAGGGCACAGCCTTTAATTGGCCCGATCCCGATCATTTTCGTATTGTTTTTCTACCAAGAGAGGATGATATAACAGAAGCGATAAATCGATTGTCAAAATTTCTTAAGCAATATCGCATTAATAACGGTACTTACTTTTGATGGCGATAAAAACAGCATTTTAAAGCAATCTGACAGGACAAAATCTTAAAGTTTAGTAAAACCAATTTTTTGTAAATTTAATGCTAAAGTAATATCTGTATTTTTTTTTTAAGTAATATCTATTAAAGTCGTATCTTTTTGGACAATTCTTTCTTAGCGCATCAAATTTTACAGAGGTATTACCAGTTTTTTTCAACAATGTTTTTTTCATTAAGTGATCTATTTTTTTTATATCAAAAGTGGCTATTATTGCCTCATGTATAGAATCGGAAGACAACTTAAAAAGTTTTTCTTTGGGGGGGATTACCGGTTCAGAGATATTGTATCTAGAGCAGAATGCCTCAAAAATCATTTGTGTCCCTTTAACCTTTCCATCATGACTGTAACCTGCAATATGAGGGGTACAAATATCAACTACTTTTAGCAAGGGTAACAATATATTGGGTTCATTTTCCCAAACATCAAGTGATATCTGGCAGCTCCTTGTTTTTATAAAATTTAATAGTGTCCTATTATCAATTACCGCGCCCCTACTAGTATTAATTAGTAAAGTATCTGTCTTAAGATTTGAAAAAACCTCATCACTAAATAAGTGGTAGGTAGGAAAAGGCCCATCAACTGTTAAGGGTACATGAAGTGTTAGAATATCTGATTTGATGATCTCCTCAAAAGTAACTAGATGATTGTCTTTGCTGGCATCCAAAAATGGATCATAACAACAGCAATCGACTCCGAGATCATTGAGTATTTTATATAATTTACCCCCTATACTACCGCAACCAACAATACCAACTGTCTGCTCCATCCAGTTTGGCCGTAAAGAGAACATAGACGAAAGCACATATTGAATTACTGCATTTGAGTTGCAGCCTGGGGCATTTGAGAAGCATATATCCCTCTCACGAAGGTAAACCTGATCAATATGGTCTGTTCCAATAGTTGCAGAACCGACAAACTTTATCTCACTATTTTTTAACAACTCTTCATTAACGCTCGTTACAGATCTAGTAAGTAAAACGTCAGCATATTTAATATTCTCTGAGCTAATTTGTCGGCCAGGGAGCATAGTAATATCACCATATGGTGAAAACAATTCTTTCACTAAAGGCATACTCTCGTCAGCTACAATTTTCATATTTTAAATCACTTTATACATTTTTTAATATTTTATCTTGTAGCTAGCTCGTAGAAAGTCCGATTGAAAGGATCTACTCCGGAATAGTAAGTTAGCGCCTTTGTAAAAAATTGTGCTCGGCTAGGTAAAGGTTCAGAGCACCAATTAAGAGCTTGACAAGAAACTGATTTCAAAAAATAACCACTAGATTCAACGTTTCCATTTAAATTATCGATGCTTATATTGAATGTATTATCCGATGCAATGGAAAAAATCCACTCTAGTGCTTGAGGTTTAACTTCAACTTTTTCAAATATGTTCTGCTGGGCTACCGATCTCTCATCTGAGTTATACCAGTAACCGTAATCAATATGCCTGCGCCTCAATCTTCCTGCTAAACACCAATGTGCAACTTCGTGCAAAGCACTCGAAATAAAATCACTACGAAATATCAACCGATTAATACTACAATCAGGGCTGACAGGAAGGTAGACTGGTTCTTTTGCCCCACCTTCCAACCTAACATTATGACTAGCAAAAAACATATCATTAAAAATTAAAATTAATTCATCTAAATTTAATCGACCTTTGTCTTTTAAAAGGCAAGGGTGCTTGATTTTACCTATCACAACTTAAGTCATCTCCAAGTATGCAAATTTATAATTTAAACCAGTAATGTAATAAATACAATTTAACTAAAAAAATAAAAAAAAATATAGCACTATATGTTGTACTTTTATCAAATCAGTAGTACCTTATATGGTGTATTAGGTAAATTTGAATAATTAAAATTACCCTTTTAATGGTTTCACATATTAAATAATATTTGAGAAATATATTATGACTACCTCAATACCTAATTTAAAAATAAATAATGTAATTGATATTTTTTCTCGACAACCTTATTCGCATTCAAATGAAGAGATAATTACCCGTTTGGCGCCTGAATATGACGGACTAGAGATGATATACTCGAATGAAAATAATTCATCAAAGCTTTTTAGTATTAAGATTATATGCTGGGGTCTTCAATCTGATGGGAAAGTTGTTGGTCTTGTTCCATGGTTAGATAAAATAGTTCCGTGTGCCCAGATTCAAGACCCACTTAATGGTCGTTGGGAAGGTTATTTCGATCCAACAGTTAGTGAAGTTTTTTATGAAGCACCTGTTCATAAGGTAATTGAGCTGGAAACTGCCTATGAGCAATACGGTAGTCGTGGGATTACCGAAGATATAATCCAAGAAATACCTGATATTATTGGCACACATGCTGTTATTTCTAATGATGGTTTTAAAAATATAACTCTTAAGGAAGTAATTTGCTGGAGGTTACTCTCATCTGGCTTAATAGAGTGCATGCTTATCGACGACACTAAAGTGACTTCTACCCCAGTTTTAATTGGCGATAAATGTTTGTACTCTGGAAGCACTGAAATGGGTTTCAAATACTATTTTCAACATCACATCGCAAATAAAATCAAATCTAAAGATCCAGAGGCTCTTGAAGCTATAGCCCTGCTAGTCGACAGCTGATGGACTTCAAAAATTCTATATATGATTTCTGTTAATTTTTCTTAAGCCGCGAAATTGCCTCTTTGGTAATCAAATTGCAACTTTCTGTTTTAGGATCAAAGGTTATTACTATATTACCTTTCAATATACTTGAGCGTGCGTCTTTTATTTTGGAGTCTAGATTTATTTCTTTTTCTCCATAATCAGTTCCCTCTCTGTTTATAAACTCTTCTATTAAAGCTACTAAAACTCTATCTGGAAGTTTATTTGGTGGTATCTCTATCATGAATAATTCCAATATTAGTGAAATACAACTAGACTATTCTATATATAATAAAGCAAATTTGAATTCAAATTGAAGGATTTATAATGCAACAATACTTAACTCTAACTGTAATAACTCAAGATCGACCCGGTGTCGTCGAAAAAATCGCAAAAGTACTTTTATTAAATAACGGGAGTTGGCTAGAAAGCAACATGTCGAAACTTGCTGGAAAATTTGCGGGCGTACTTTTGGTAAAAATCCCTCAAAAAAATCAAGCTCAATTGTTAGAGCAGCTAGGGGAGCTAAGTAGTGAAGGGATAAAAATTACTGCAGAATTAACTAATAATAATGATCATGATGTAGACTATCGTTATCTTTTAAGTCTTGTTGGTAATGATAGGCCTGGGATTATAGGCGAACTTTCCTCAATTCTAGCCCGATTAAATATAAACGTAGAAGAGCTTTGCACAAATTGCGAGGACGCGCCTATGAGCTCAGAGTTACTCTTCAAAGCTTCCGCGGTTGTCAGCTTTTCAAAAAATTCAAAGATCAATAGTGCTTCGATCCAGAGAGAATTAGAATGTCTATCTGATGACTTTATTATCGAGTTAGAATTAATGGAGGAAAAAAAAGGTAGCTAAATTTAGCCCGCCAATTTCAATTAAAACGTGAATATTTATCCTATTTTTTGCTACCAATTTATGATTTCATATAATACATTAATAAATAATATAGATAGTTTGTTCGCATACAATCAAAAATTTTTAGTTAAATTGCTAAATTACTTATATGTATCAGAGAATTAAAGATACATAAAATAACCACATGACACTTTCGGTAATTATGCTAAATATAGTTTTATTTGAACCTGAAATCCCACCTAACACTGGAAATATAATTAGGTTATCAGCTAATACAGGATTTTCACTTCATCTTATCAGGCCCCTTGGATTCCAGCTGGATGACAAACGTCTCAAGCGAGCAGGTTTGGATTATGGTGAGCACCAAAAAACTAATATATATTCAAACTGGAATAACTTTTTAAAAAATCAATCGCCAGAGAGGATATTTGCAATCAGCACAAAAGGTTCGACTTGCTATGCTGATGTAGAATTTATGGTAGGTGATACATTAGTTTTCGGTCCAGAAACAAGAGGGCTATCTGATAAATTTCGTGAGGCACTGCCACCCGACCGTATACTCAAAATTCCAATGCAACCAAAAAGTAGAAGTATAAATTTATCAAATTCAGTCGCAATAGTGGTTTATGAAGCCTGGCGACAATTTAATTTTAAGGGTAGCGTTTAAAAGAGGGAGAAATGACTAGCTCAAGAAGCATAATAGATAAAAAAAGGGAGGAGAATTTGTCCATTGGTTTATTTTATGGCACATCAACCTGTTATACAGAAATTGTTGCTGAAAAAATTGCAGCAGAACTCAGTAACTGTGCTTCTCAAAAGATAAATGTAAATGTTTATAATATACTAGACGAACCAATCTCATCCATGGAGACATATGACTTCCTAATAATGGGTATACCGACCTGGGATTATGGAGAAATTCAAGAGGACTGGGAGAGAGTATGGGACGATATAGATAAACTCGATTTAAGTGAAAAAACAGTTGCATTATATGGTTTGGGCGATCAGATAGGGTATCCAGATTGGTTCTTAGATGCTATGGGTTACTTATGGGCTAAGATTTCTACCAAAGGCGCAATGACTATTGGTTATTGGCCTGTCGGGGGATTTAGTTTCAGCGAGTCAAAAGCTCTAACTAAAGATAAGAAATATTTTGTTGGCCTAGCAATAGATGATGTAAACGAATTTGATCTTACAGATGAACGCATCTCGATTTGGTGCAAACAAATCTGCGAGGAATTCAATTCAAGATCAAATATCTATGAAATATCCGAGGTCTAATTTTGCCCAAACAAAAAAAGTTGTCAAAGAGTAAGAACCCTTTTTCTAAAGTGAAAGCAAAGCGTCATGAAGGTTTGTATCTTTTTGACCAAATAGGGTTAGAAGGCAGGCGCCTTGTATACCTTGATGGGAATAATCTTGCAGAGAGATGGAATGTTAAGAAGGATAGATCATTTACTATAGGGGAAATAGGTTTTGGTGCTGGATTAAATTTCTTAATTACAGCAAAAGCATGGTTGAAAGGCTGCACTGGGCAGACGAAAACAAGGACTCTAAATTACATATCTACTGAAAAATCACCACTTCCTAAGCAAGAACTTGCTCTTATTTTATCACAAGAATCTGAGCTTTCTGAGTTGGCAGAAGATCTTATTAAATATTATCCACCACCTATTTCTGGAATTCATAGGCTATATTTTAAGGATAAAAATATAGTCTTAACACTTATGTATGGCGATTCATATGATATGTTTTCATCAATAAAAAATAGTGAGCATCCATTTTTTGTGAGAGAAAATAATCCTATCTTTGATACCTGGTTTATAGCTGACTTTTCTAAAAAAAATAATCTAGATTTATTGTCAGCCGATTTATTTAGGGTTATTGCTGATCTTAGCCAACCTGGAACAACTTTTAGTACGTTTACTAAAGATAATCTTATAAAAAAAAGATTTATGGAGGTGGGATTTTCTACAAATATCAATACTTACAGCAGGTCTGCAATTCCATATATTAATGGCAAGTTGATAAATTGGAAAAGTCAAAGTATATCAAAAGAAAGCTGGAAGCCAACTTTATTTAATTCTCCTCATAAAGCGCCGTGGTATTTGACACCTAAAATAGAAAAACCTACTGCAGTGGTCATAATAGGCGGTGGAATAGCAGGCTGTTCAACTGCCAGGGCTTTGGCAGAACGTGGAATTTCTGTAACTATGATTGAACGTCATAAAGATTTAGCACAAGGGGCTTCTGGGAACCCACAGGGTATACTTTATCCTAAACTTTCATCAGGGGTTTCAGAAATTTCACGTTTTGGTATTTCTTCATTAATTGCGGCAAGTAAATTTTATAAAAATTTCTTGGATGATAAAAAATCCGAAAACCTTGGAGATAGATGTGGTGTAATTATATTGCCAAAAAAATCAAGTGATAAGGACGATTTTGAGCTTATTGCTTCAATATATCCTGAGGAGTTTGTCAGTCTGGTCTCAGGCAAAGAACTTGATAAAAAAGCCGGGCTGTCTTTGTCACATAGATTTGGATTATTTTTTCCAGAGCTTGGCTGGATTAACCCACCACATGTTTGTAGATCACTCATTGAGCATCCCTTGATTTGTGTCAAAAAAGCAGAGGTCAAGAATATTGAATTAAAAAAAAATTTAAGATCAAAAGAAGAATTCTGGGTTGTAATGGACGATATGGAAAATTTGCTAGCAGAGACAACTGTGGTTGTTTTAGCCTGTTCTTTTGAAAGTAAAAAATTCAATCAAACCAATTATCTCCCATTAAATAAAGTTCGAGGTCAGACTACAACTGTTCCTGCAAATAAAAAAACTGCCGATCTCAAGAGTATACTTTGTGGTAGGAGCTATTTTCTACCCAAATTTAACGGAACTCATACCCTTGGTGCAACCTATAATAAAAATGAAAATGAAATATCAAATCGCGAAGAGGATCATGCAGAAAATATCAATCAATTAAATGCCTTAGATCGATCACTTTCCGAAAATTTTAGCCAAATAGATACATCTGCACTTGGAGGTAGAGCATCATTTAGGTGCACCACACCGGATTTTTTACCAATTGTTGGTCCCGCTCCAAAACTTAATGATTATCTTAAAGATTATAAACTGATGAAGAAAAATGCTCGGTCTCATATACCGATTCCAGGGGCTACATGGAAAGGTTTGTATCTAAATATTGGCCATGGCTCCAAAGGCCTTAGTTATGCTCCAATTTGCGCCGATCTAATCGCAAGCCAAATATGTAAAGAAGTACCGCCATTAGAGCTTGACTTAAGGCTTGCAATTCATCCTGGTCGTTTTATCATCAGGGATATAAAACGAAATAAATTGTAAATTTTTCTTAATTTCAGGTAAAGAATAGCTTGGTACTTATCTCATATGTAAAATACCTGAGAAAGTAAATATTTTTCCCTCAAGGTCTAAATAATGAACGCAAATTCAAATATAACTGTGCATCCTGCCTTTGAAGTTTTGAGACAAAAAAGAATTAATTCATTGGATATTGAAGTTTTTGAGTTTAAACACAAGAAAACAGGTGCTCAACATATACATATATCAGCAAAAAATACAGAAAATGTTTTTTTAGTCGCTCTTAGAACAGTGCCAACTGACTCGACCGGTGTAGCCCATATACTTGAACATACTGCACTCTGTGGTAGCGAAAAATACCAGGTGCGCGATCCTTTTTTTATGATGATTCGTCGATCTTTAAATACTTTTATGAATGCTTTTACTAGTTCTGATTGGACAGCATACCCGTTTGCAAGCCAGAATAAAAAAGATTTTAATAATTTGCTGGATGTATATCTTGATGCTGTTTTCTTCTCTCGATTGGATGAATTAGATTTTGCGCAAGAAGGTCATCGCATTGAATTTAAGGATCCTAAAAATATAGAATCAGAGCTTGTTTTTAAAGGGGTAGTTTTCAACGAAATGAAAGGAGCTATGGGCTCCATCACATCGATTATTTGGCAAACTCTATGCAAACACCTCTATCCTACGACAACCTATCGATTTAACAGCGGTGGTGATCCTGCATGTATTCCAGATCTCACCCACGAGCAATTAATAGAGTTTTATAGGACCCACTATCATCCTTCTAACGCTATCTTTTTGACCTACGGTGATATTGCAGCAGAGGATCATCAAAAACGCTTCGAAAATCAGGTTTTACATAAATTTAATGCTTTAGATGACAGAATTTCAGTCCCGCATGAAAAGCGTTTTTTGAAACCTGTCGCTATTCAAGAGAATTATGCTTTTAATGATGAAAGAGATTCTAAAAATAAAACACATATTATTATGAGCTGGCTTTTAGGTAGCACCACTAATTTAAAAGAAAACTTGGAGGCACAGTTATTATCAAGCGTGCTCTTAGATAATAGCGCATCCCCTTTGCAAAAAGCCTTAGAGGTTACTCATTTAGGTTCATCGCCATCTCCATTGTGCGGGCTTGACGATTCACAACTTGAACTATGTTTTGTCTGCGGAATAGAAGGAAGTAGTGCAGAAAATTCAGATGCACTTGAAAATCTCGTGTTAAGTGTATTAGAAGATATTGTCCAGAACGGTATACCCCAGCCAGAATTAGAAGCCTCACTCCATCAATTAGAATTAAATCAACGCGAAATAGGTGGTGACGGCTATCCTTATGGTTTACAGCTTATACTCACAGCACTAACAAATGCAACGCATAGAGGTGATCCAATTGCCTTACTAGATATTGAAGAAGCCTTAGGTCAGCTGCAAAAGAATATTAAGGATCCTAGCTATATCAAACAACTTACGAGTCGCCTTCTTCTTAAAAATAATCATAGAGTTAGGCTCACACTTATTCCTGACAATAAAATGAAGGAAATAAACGATGCTGTTGAAGCAAAACGCCTGGCCACTATAAAAAACAACCTTGACAAAGAGGGTAAACAAGCTCTAATTAATAAATCATTAGAGTTAATTAAGCGGCAAAATAATGTGGATGACGAATCGATCTTACCTAAGGTTGGATTAGAGGATATTCCAGAAAAAATGGCTGCTACTCCTAATAAGACTAACCATAATGGTTCTCCTTCGCTTAATTTATA
>MDTG01291104.1_pt1 | contig 10669 bp, 9 predicted proteins | sample 811421 | NCBI WGS metagenome assembly MDTG01 (sample SAMN05326645, study PRJNA326480) | marine metagenome | isolation source: seawater | place: Pacific Ocean: South East | collected 2011
AAATCAGACTTTACATCTACAAAATATAAAAAAATAAAAGAATGACACAAATAAAAAATAAGACTTTTACAATGAATTAAAATATAATCAGATTTTTGAACAAATAATGAGTGAAATAAAGCTTGTAATAATTGGTTCAAAAAGCGATTTGATCCAACCATTGTTAGAAAAAGCCAAGAAAAATAATATTTATATTTTTAAGGTAAATAGAGAAGAATGGGATTTAGAAAGTAATTTACCTAGTTCTGAAATAATAGAAAAGATTATCACTTTTGAACCGAACCAAATACTCTATGCATCAGGAGTAAATAAGCCTTTAATAGTTAAAAATGAAAACACTCAAGATATTTTAGCAAGCCTTAATAATCATCTATCAGTTAACTGTATATCCTTTTTATCTATTGTAGATATCCTTCAGAAAAATCTTAAAGATCCACTTATTGGAGTTCATGTAATTTCTTCTTTATACGGGATTTACGGACGTCATACTCGCTTACCATACGTAGTTTCAAAACACGCTCTTGAAGGAGTTGTAAAATGTTTATCATTAGAGTATCCAGAGACTCAGATAATTGGATATAGACCTGGTTTTTTTAAAACTAAACTTTCTGATCGAAATTTAAGCATAGATATTCAGGAGAAATTAAGTAAAAGAATAGCAAAAAAAAGGTTTGGTTTACCCTATGAGCTTAGTGATACTATTCTTTTGAATATTTGTAACCCTAATAAATATTTTACTGGTACATTTATTACAGTTGATGGTGGTATGATCAGTGGTGGTATTTTTGAACCATGAAGAAAAATTTATTAATTAAAGAAAACGAGAAAGAGAATTTCAAAATTAATGAGAGTAATTTAACTTTTGAAATGGAGAATTTTCCTATACTCATAAATTCATTCCCCAAGAAATATTCAGTCTCAACTATAAATAACCACAGCGATTATTTAGAAATTCTTGAAAACTCAGATTTTATAATAATTGATCAGAAAGTAGCAGATATTTACCAGCTTCCAGAAAAAGACGAAAGTATGATTTTTAAATTTGAGGCTAACGAAGCAAACAAGAATATGAATACAGTACTTGATCTTATCAACTTATTTATAGAAAATAATATCTCTAAAGGTTCTAAAGTGATTGCTATAGGTGGTGGTATTGTTCAAGATATAGCTGCTTGTGCATGTGCTCTTTTTAGAAGAGGACAACCCTTTTCATATTTGCCCACGACCACTTTAGGGCAATTAGATTCCTGCATTGGGGCAAAATGTGCAGTTAATACAAAACTTGCCAAAAATATACTTGGTCTTTTTTCCGCACCAAAAGAGGTGATAATTCCAATTTTTGCCATTGAGACAATGCCTTCAATAGATCATAGAGCAGGGTTAGCAGAAATGCTTAGATTATGCCTTACTGCTTCTCAGAAATCTTTAAACAGTTATTCGGATTTATTGCCATATATTATAAATCCTAAAAATTTAGATAAAGTTAAATATGCTTCAGCTCTCAGGTTGTCATTATCTATAAAAAAATCTGTTGTGGATTTTGATGAATTTGAGAAAGATGTTAGAAGATCCATGAATTATGGACATACTTTTGGACATGCAATAGAAAAATTAGTTAATTTTAAAATCCCTCATGGATTAGGAGTTCTTTTAGGTATTCATATTGCAAATACTTTCGCATTTAATAAAAATTTTATGAGTTCAGAGTTATATATTCAGATTTCTAATGCAATCAGAAATACACTTAAAGATATTGGAAATAATTTCCTTTATTTAAATGATATTGATCCACTTGATATTATTGAGCAGTTTAAATACGACAAAAAAGGTGATGGTAAAAGTGTGCCTTTAATTTTAATTAAGAAACCTGGTGAAATGATTTTCTATAAATATAGTTTTGATAGTAAAAGTGATGAAATTAAAAATTCAATCGAATCATCAATTAGAGAATTTATAAAGTGGTCAAAAGATTAACTAATTATTTAGTAATAGACTGGGGCTTCACACGATTTAAATTATGGTTTTTAGATCAAAATAGAAAGATAATAAAAGATAGTTTTTCAATTATCAAAGATCTTAACAAAAACCCTGAATTCTATACAAAAAAAGAATTAGATATTATTTTTCAAATAATCCTGAAATTTATAAAAGAATTAAATTTTGAAGCTAAAGATATAGTAATTCTTAACAGTTGTCAGATGCATGGAATAGCAGGATTATTTGAAAATTCAGAACCTTTTTTCTCCACCTGGAATGATTTACCAAGTCAATATAATGAAACGAATGTTAAATCTATTAATGGCACTCCATCATTAATCTCAATGCCAAATAATAAACTTTCTTCAGACAATAAATGTTTATTATTTTTTTCTGAGTTTACAAAAAACAATCTTAGTAAAGAACCAATAAAAGTTAAAAGGTTAATGACTCCATTTCAATTAATATATAATTATTATTTCGGAATTAATCTACCAACTTCAAAATATCTATGGGAATCAACCTGTATTAAAGAAAGTTTTTTTAATAAAAACATAGAAAAAACAAATCCCTTCTCTGAATCATCCCTTAGGTTAAAAAAATCAAAATTTTTCAAAAATGCCAAAGAAATTCAAATATTTCCTGAAATAGGGGATTTACAAGCATCTACATTTTCCTCCATAAATAATTCTGATATAGTTTTTAATTGGGGAACTGGCTCACAAATTATTTTCAATAGTTCATCTATATCAGAAATTGAATTTTATAGAGATTACCCAAAATTAGGATATTTACCCGTCATATCCCATATCCCTTGCGGTAGATTATTAAATGAATATTGTTCCAATACTATCTATGATTTCAAGGATCTTATTGAAGAAATTAAAACTCTGGATTATATTAAATTTCTCAAAATAATAGATAAATCAAAAAAGGATTTGCTATTTTTTCCAGGATTTGATGTTAACAAGTTTGCATATACTAATGCATCATCCATATCAATAAAAAATATTATTAATTACAGTCCAACCGAATTGTTATGCAACTGGCTGAATCAGTATAAAATCATAGTCGATAAACTATATATTAATAATAAAATTTCTAAACCAATAAAAGTAAAAATTACAGGTCAACTTGGAGGTTTATCAATAGTAGCCGTAAGATTATTGAATGAGATTTTCCCTGATAATTTTGATTTTAATTTAAATGATGATGAATTAGCTAAATCACTGTTAGAGACGGCAACATCCTAGATAAAGAATATAAACATTAAATACAAAAAATAAATTTATTTTTTAAACTATTATCACATAATTAGTTAATTCTATGTTAATGTTATTCTCAGCTTAATTTAAATGATGGTGTCCCAAAATGATAGGTTAATATTTGAAAACCTATTTGTATTAGAATTAGCTAATAATCACTGGGGTAATATAAAAAGGGGTTTAAAAATAGTTAGAGACTTTGCAACTGTTGCAAGAGTAAATTCAGTTAGAGCAGCTATAAAATTGCAATTTCGAGATGTAGATTCTTTTATTCACCCTTCATTTAAAGGATTTACTGAATCAAGATACATCAAAAAAACTGAGGCCACAAAATTATCTATTGATGAGTTCAAAATTCTGATTGATGAGGTAGTGAATTGTGGATGCATCCCTATGGCAACCCCTTTTGATGAAGCTTCTGTAGGTTTGTGTGGAACGTTTGATTTGCCAATTATTAAAATTGCAAGTTCAGATATAGCTACTTGGCCTCTATTAGAAAAGATTTCGAATCTAAATAAGCCCGTTATTATTTCCACTGGAGGGGCAACAGAAAAAACAATCGATGATTGTGTAAAATTCTTTGAACATAGAAATGTTCCATTAGCAATTAATCATTGTGTTTCTCTATATCCCTCGGAGGACTCGGAATTAGAACTTAATCAAATTGATTATTTAAAAGAAAGATATCCAAATCATATTATTGGGTTCTCTACTCACGAAATGAATGATTGGGAAAATTCAATGCTGATCAGCTATGGTAAAGGTGCAAGAACTTGGGAAAGACATATAGACATAGATTATGAAAACGTCCCAGTTTCGAAATATTGTTCTTTACCCCATCAAGTTGATACTTGGTTTAAAGCTTTTCACAAGTCAAAAGAAATGTGTGGTGGATCTACTACATCAAGAAGAAATGTGTCTTCTAAGGAAAGAAAATATTTAGACGAATTAGTTAGAGGAGTTTATGCAAAGAAAGAATTAAAAAAAGGTTATGTATTTTCTTCTGAAACATTTGATAAAGACTTTTACCTAGCTATTCCACTTCATAAAGGTCAACTCTCTTGTAGAGAAATAATAAATGGAGAAAGTTTAACCGTTGATATATCTCAAGATGATCAATTAACAATAGATCATATTGATGGACCATATAGAGAAAATGAGTCTCTAAGAAAATTTATCCTTGAAAGAGGCAAATAGTTTATAAAAGTGGATGTCCATATTTTGCTTTGATCTTGATGGAACAATTTTCGACAGCCTAGATGGTATTTATGAATCTTTGAATCATTCTTTAAAAAAAAATGGTTCTAATAAAGTAGAAAAAAGAATATTGAGAACTTTGATAGGTCCGCCTCTTGAAAGTTATTTAGAAAAATTATTATCAATTCCTTTAAGCAAAGAAAGGAAATATGAAATTTTAAGTGATTTTAGGTTGCATCATGATTCTTTAGGATATAAATCCTATAAAATCTATCCTGAAGTTAAAACTATCCTTAATAGGATAAAAAATTCTTCAGGTAACAAAGTTTTAGTAGTTACAAATAAGCCATATCAAGTATCAAAAAAAGCTCTTATGTATTTTGGACTATATAAATTTTTTGACGATATTTTTACTGCTGATGGCAATACTGATCATTATCATAAATGGTCTAAAGAAATCAATAGAAATAAATCAAATTACCTAAATTTTCTTGACGAAAATAACATAGGAACTAAGTTTTATATTGGAGATACCGAGTCAGATTATTTAGCCACATTGGGTAATTCTTTTTATTTCATACATGCAAAATATGGCTATGGAAAATCTTTTAAATTAGGTGAAGATTACTTTACTGTAGAATCCTTTAATGGAATACAAAAATATATTTAAGGAAGAAAAAGAGTAATGGAATATTTTAAAACTAATTTCATCCTTACTGGAGCGACTGGATGGGTGGGAAGGAACTTCCTTCATGAACTTCAGAAAATAATTCCTATGGATATTTTTAATGAAAAAGTTTTCGCTTTTGGAAGTAAAAGTGGTCAAATTTATAGTACGGCTTATAAAAAAGAAATTTTTATTCCTATCTACCCTCTCTCTGAAGCAAAAAATATAATCTCAAAAAATAAAAACTTTTTTACTATTCATACAGCCTTTTTAACTAGAGAAAAAATTATTAATTATGGTTTAGAAAAATATATTGAAATTAATAAAAATATTCTTAGTCAGACTGAGCATATTCTAGAAGAATGTGATCCTAAAAAATCTGTGTTAATTTCATCGGGTGCTGCTGAATATATCGAAAAAAATGCAAATAACATTCAACTTGAAAAAGATCCATATGGATTCCTTAAATATGAAGAAGAGCAGAATTTCAAAAGACTATCTAATGTCTTAATAATGCGAATTTATGGATTAACCGGAAAATTTATACGTGATCCTAACATTTTTGCTTTTGGTAATTTCTTATTATCTGCAAATAGAAAGGAAGCTATAGTTATAAAATCAAATAGAGATGTAGTTAGAAGCTATGGAAGCGCAAGTGATATAGCAAAAGTGGCAATCCAATGGCTTCTATCTGAGGATAATAATTCCACAGAGTTAATAAATGCTTCAACTCATACTATTCATCTTTTAGATTTAGCAAAATTAATAACTGATATTTATAATTTGCCAGAGGTTTTGTATGATATAGACAACACCTTGAAAAAGGATAGCTATATTTGTGAAAATTCAAGATTTAGAAATTTTTTAAAAAGTTTTAATATCGAGCAATCAACGATGAAGGATCAAATTATAGAAACATATAATTATTTAAAAAATGATTCCTTTAATTAACAAATAAAAAGATTCTTTTATTAAGCTTTTGATTTTTCTTAGAAATTTTATGATAGGTGATTAAATTATATATTTTTAAATTTTAATTTTTTTAATATAAAAAATGAAAATATACTTAATTTATATTTAAGAATCTATTCAAATTAAAAATGGAGCCAAGCGGACTCGAACCGCTGACCCCCTGCATGCCATGCAGGTGCTCTACCAGCTGAGCTATGGCCCCCCTTTTTTAAACAGTTTTATAAAACACCATAAGATATATTTTTAAACTGTTTAAATTAATATAGTACTTTATAGCTTTTTATTAATCAAATATACTTTTAGAAATGAACTATTAAATCATCAAAATTTAGGACCGTTTAATTTCGCTATAAAGAAATTAAAAAATTCTTAAAAAATAATCGTAACTAGGCACGAAAAAGTAAAAAAGAGAAAAATAAAATAAAATAAAATAAAATAAAAAAATAATTAAAGCGATAAAAAGTTTAATTAAGAAATTTGAATTACTTTTAAAGATTGATTTCTAATAAATAATTTAATGAATATAGTAAAAATATAAAAAATTTTTTTATAAGATATCTAATAATAATAAGGTTTGTAGATTTTTGTTTTTTAGATAATAATGAAATACAATAACAAAATAATTAAGTAAATATTAAATTAATGCAAACGATATTGGTCACTGGAGGCGCTGGTTTTATAGGTAGTCATACATGTTTAGTTTTAATTGAAAATAATTATAGAGTTATAATAATAGACTCATTTGTAAATTCATCAAAAAAATCTATTGATAATATCAAGAATATACTGGCAACAAAAATAAAAGAGTTGGAGAAAAAATTATATGTTTATGAAGGCGATATTAGAGATGAAGAATTTCTAGATGAAGTCTTTAGTGATTGTTATCAAAAAAAAATTCCTATTGAAGCAGTTATTCACTTTGCTGGATTGAAAGCAGTTTCTGAATCAATCCTAAATCCAGAGGAGTACTGGGATGTAAATGTTAATGGATCTATAAAACTATTTAAAACGATGGAAAAATATAACTGTACGAAAATAGTTTTTAGCAGTAGTGCAACTGTTTATGGCCATTCATCTTCAAAATTAATGAATGAGAATGCACCTATAAATCCTAAAAATCCATATGGACATACAAAGCATAAAATCGAAAATATCCTGAAGGGGTTTATTTCAAATAAAGAAATTAAATGGAATATTATTATATTACGATACTTTAATCCCATAGGTGCTCACCCTTCAGGTCTTATAGGAGAAGACCCTAAAAATAAACCTACGAACATATTCCCTTTAATAATTAATGCTGCATCAGAAAGTTCAAAAACATTAGAAATATTTGGAAATGACTGGCCAACTAATGATGGCACTTGCATAAGAGATTATATTCATGTTATGGATTTAGCAGAAGCTCATTTTTCTTCATTAGTTCATATACAAAATAAAAAATCAGACTTTTTAATTCTTAATGTAGGGACTGGAAATGGAACAACTGTATTAGAACTTGTCAAAGTTTTTGAAAAAGTAAATAACTGCAAAATCGCTTATAAGTTCGTAAAAAGGAGGGAAGGAGATATAGCAAAAAGCATCGCGGATAATTCTCTGATTTTATCAAAATTAAAATGGATTAATAAAAGAGACTTAAAGGATATGTGTATTGATGGATGGAAATGGAAGCAGAATAATCCTGAGGGATATTTGAGTTAATTTAAAAGATAAAAATTATCTATATTTCTCACCTAAACCATTAAATTTAAAACTATGAACATTAAAAGTAAAACCACCAACCTCACTATCTAAATTATAAAACAACTCAAAGTTATAAGCCCTCCTATTAAAACCTAAGTTAAATGTTGGATTTAATAATCTATTATCTTTAAAATCCTCTTCAATATTAATTTCAGAGGAAATTTTTAATGTTAAAGGACCCAGAATTTGTTGTTTAGCTGCTATTTCAATTGCTTTATTATCAACAATTTGATCAAATATAAAAGGACTTTCTCCTCTATTAAATTTTAAACGAGGGTAAATACTTATTTCTGTGTAGTCTAAAAAACTTTTTTTGAAATCTCCATAAACAAACCTAGGACCAACTTTTACCAAAAACATATCTTGCTTAAAATTATCGTCATATCGAAAAAATTCAAAAGTACTTTCTATATCAAAAAATAAACCTTTCTTAACGACACTAGGATTATATAAATAACTAGAATCTATAAAAGTTTTAACTTTTGGCTCCCAAATAGGATAATTAAAATTTCTTTTTAAGAAAACATTTACTCTATTCTTACTAATAAGAGATTCATTTTTTTTTGATTTTGCTTTGTAATTTCCATAAGTTATTGAGTTATGGGATGATTTATTTTGACCGGTTTTCTTTGAGTCATATCTAACTCCATATGATGAATTAATAATTGAATCCCCTAGTGAACCATTTCTAGTTTTCTCTCTATAACTTCCAAAAAAAGTTATGTCTTTTGTTCCTGAAGTTTTTTCTTTATCATTAATAAATTTTGTAAGACTTTTAGTTAAATATGTACGTGTTTCAAAAGCATTCTTGAATCTTTCAATATCTAAAGAATTTGCCTCGAACTCTAAAATATACTTCCAATTATCAGATACACTTGTAAAACTTCCAAAGAGCCCAAAATAATCAGGCCAACTTGCATCTTGTTCAACTTTTGGACTAATAGTTGATTTATTCTTTTCTGGAAAACTATTTGTTTTGCCCATGATAGATCTCTGTAGGAAAAATAATGGTTTCAAATCTAATTTTGAAATATTATTCTTATTAGATTTAATAGAATCTAAATTTCTATAAGCAAATATTCCATCATAGTTTTTTTTATCATATCCAAAGCCCCATCTAGCTTTTTGCTCCTCATCTAGACTAATTCTTCTTGGACCAAGGGGTACTGTTAACTTTTTATCGAGAATGAGATTAGACCATTTTGAATTTATTTCTGAAACTCCATCATCAAAAGAAATTTTAAAGTCTTTATTTAAGATAATTACTTGAGGATAATTAAATGGATCATTTGTTAAAAGCATAATATCCGATTGCCAAATATTACCATTTATATTAATTTTTTCTGAAGAAAATCTAGTATTGTTTATTTCTTTAAATTTAATATCAACTGATTGATCTGATAAATTCTTTATAAAAGTGTCATCACTTTTTTTTCTCTTGAAAATATTGCCTAAAGTAAATCTTGATGAATTATTAAGGGTAACTTCTTTAATCTCAGAAATTCCTGAAAAGTCATCATTCAAATTAATCTTTTTTTTAGAATTTAAATTTAAATCTGCTAATCCATCAAAATCCATAGATCCATAAACATCTGATATAAATCCCTTTTTATTATTGAAATCATATTCAATTTTATTAGCAATAAAAAATTGTCCCTTTGTTTTAAAATTTATATTCCCATCTATATTTAATTTCTTTAGCTTTTGATCATACTGTAACTTATCAGCTTTCATAACTGCATTAGCTGTTCTAATTATTACATTTCCCTCAGCTATAAAAACAGAATCTAAATCTTTTTGGATATCAGATTCAATATCAACAATAAAATTATAATTTTTATTATCTTTTTCTTTATTATCTTCTTCTTTATTATCTAAATTTACAAGCAACTCGTTAAAGAAATAAATTAATTTATTAGAGGAACTTATTCTTGATTCTCTCAAAATTGAAGAATTCTCAAGAGATAATTTTCTAAAATATTTATTAGATGAATAATTCTGATTAGTTGTTTTTGAAATTCCATTTCCACAAAATATTTGTTTTTGTGGACCTAACAGAGTAAAAAAGATAATAAATGTGAAAAATCTCTTATTCAAAAATCGAAAATAAAAAACACCCACATTAAATGATAAACAATAAAGTCATTTATTTTACTAAATTTAAATTCCAATATAGTTTTTTTAATTAAACCTTCCTCCAAACTGCAAGTAATTTCCCTTGAATTGTTACTTGATCAGCAAATAAAATTATAGGTTCGTAATTTGGATTAGCAGCTTCAAGAGTTATTTTATTTCCCTTTCTATAAAAATACTTTAAAGTTGTTCCCGCACCAGCCACTAAAGCGCTTACTATAGTTCCATTCCTTAAAGAACTTAATTCTTTTACAGGTTCCATCAGGACCATATCTCCATCAGCGATATAAGCATCAACCATAGAATCTCCATTAACAGTTAGTGCAAAAACACCTTCTTTAGCAAAAACATCGCTGACATCCAATTCTTCATTTAAATCAGAATAGGTTTCTATTAAACCTCCTGCTGCTATTGAGCCCATTATTGGTATTCCTGAATTAAAAGTTTCAGATAAAAGTTTCAATGTTCTCGCCTTTCCGCCTTGCCAAGAAATAAAGCCTTTATCTTGTAGATGTTTTAAACGACTTTGAATAGGAGCTGGTGATCTTAACCCCATAGCTTCCATCATTTGCCTTATGGAAGGACTGTGCTGAAACTCTTTCACATATTCTTTAATCCACTCATATAGTTCATTTTGAGCTTCTGTAAGATTACCCTCAGATGATTTAAACACAAAAAAAATAAGGCACTAATACATTTGTACCTCTTTTCTTTA
>MDTG01442208.1_pt1 | contig 10669 bp, 9 predicted proteins | sample 811421 | NCBI WGS metagenome assembly MDTG01 (sample SAMN05326645, study PRJNA326480) | marine metagenome | isolation source: seawater | place: Pacific Ocean: South East | collected 2011
AGTTGGGATTTGGAGTGTTTTCTGTCTGTATCATGAGAAATTTATATTATATCAAACCTACTTTTTCACGTATAATTTTTAGGTTTTCCTCAGCAATTATATTGGCTTTTTCTCTTCCTTTTCTTAATATTTGCTCTAGATGCGACCTTTCCTTCAATAGTCTTTGAATTTCTTTACCTACAGGAGTTATTTCTTTAATTATTAATTCTGCTAACTTATTTTTTAAAAATGAGTAATCTTTTCCTGACATCTCATTCAAAACTTTTTCTAAAGTTATCTTAGATATTTCAGCATAAATATTAAGTAAATTTAGTGCCTCGGGTTTACCCTCTAGGCTTTTTAAATTGTCAGGTATGGACTCAGAATCTGATTTAGCTTTTTTTATTTTTTTGCTTATTTCATCTGAACTATCTTTTAAATTAATTCTAGAATAATCTGACTGATCTGATTTACTCATTTTTTTTGTACCATCTCTAAGGCTCATTATCCTGGAAACATTTTTTGGAATTAGCGGTTCTGGAAGAGGAAAAAAATCTTTACAATTAAAATCCTTATTAAATTTTTGAGCAATGTCTCTTGATAATTCTAAATGTTGTTTTTGATCAGCTCCTACGGGAACATGTGTAGCCTTATATAGAAGAATATCTGCTGCCATTAAATTAGGATAAATGTATAACCCGACGCTGGCTTGTTCCTTGTCTGAACCTGCTTTATCTTTAAATTGTGTCATTCTATTTAACCATCCAATTCTTGAAACACAATTTAAAATCCAAGCTAATTCTGTATGACCAGAAACAGATGATTGATTAAACAAAACACTTTTATTGGGATCAAGCCCTGTAGCTAAAAAACTTGCCACTGTTTCTAAAACATTATTTTTAAGATCATCAGGATTTTGAAAAACAGTAATAGCATGTAAATCAACAACACAATAAATACAATTCATTTCTTTTTGAAGATGTGTAAAGTTTTTTAGCGCACCTAAATAGTTTCCTAAATGTAAATTACCAGTTGGCTGAACTCCAGAAAATACTAGTTTTTTTTTATTCATTTAATTTACTTTATAATTTTTTATTTTTAACAATCCAAATAAATAACAAGATAACAAATAAACAATACCTGCAAAACCTACAATGATTATAATGTAAATTGACTTGTAAACATAACTATAATCGAGATAACTAACATATTTTTTAAGTAAATAAATCAAGGTCATTGACATCACTAATGTTGAAACAATTATTTTAAAACTATTCAGAATTAATTTTGATTTTAAAAGTAAAAAATTTTGTTTATTTAATAAATATAAATAAATAATTACACCCACCCATGTAGATATTGATGTAGCTAAAGGAATAATAAGAAAACCTATACGATTAAAAAAACTTATACTTATAATTACATTTAAAAGTACGATTAATGAAGAAATATAAAACGGTGTTTTAGTATTATTTCTAGCAAAGAAAAAATTGGCTAATATTTTCACTAGAGAAAATGCAATCACACCATATCCAAAAAAGATCAATGCATTTGATGTATTTTTAACATCTTCATCCGTAAAAGATCCATATCCAAACAATCCATTAACAATCTCGTAAGAAGCGATTATAAGACCTAAACTTGCAGGAACTGAAAATAAAAGAGCAAGTTCTATAGATTTATTTTGTATGTTCGAGAGTTTTAAAAAATTTTTCATTTTGAATGCTTTTGAGAGAGCTGGAAGAGAAACAGTGCTTACTGCTATACCAGCAATAGCTAAATTAATCTGATAAATTCTATCAGCATAATATAAATATGAAACGGCACCAGCTTGGAAAGATGCAATAATTGTTCCTACAAGAATATTTATTTGTGTAACACCTGATGATAATATGCTTGGAAGTAATTTTTTAAAAAAAAATTTGACTTTGTTAGATATCTTAAATTTAAAATTAATTTTAGGTTTGTAGAATTTTGCAGTTACCCAAATTAAGAAAATTAATTGTATAATACCTGCAACTGTTACTCCATAGGACAACTGTTTAGCAATATTCAAATTTTGAAAGTAGGAAAATAAAATACTAAATATTAACACTATATTCAAAATTATCGGGGTTGCAGACGCGGCTGCAAATTTATTATTGGAATTTAAAATTCCTGAAAAAAAGGATGATAAACTAACTAATAATAAAAAAGGGAAAGTGATTCTTGTAAATTCTACAGCTAAATTAAATTTAATATCATCAGCCAAGAAACCAGGAGCAATTAAATAAACCAAATAAGGAGTAAATATTTCTCCAATTGTAACTAGGAAAGTAAGAGTTAATAATAATAAACTTAAAACATCATCAGCGAAAGTTTTACCACTATTTTTATTTTCTATATTCGTAGACGTATAACTTGGTATGAAGGCAGCATTAAATGTTCCTTCAGCAAACAGTCTTCTAAAGGTATTCGGTAACCTAAAAGCTACAAAAAAGGCGTCTGCAAATATTGAAGCACCCAAAAAAATAGCTATCAAAATGTCCCTTATGTAGCCTAAAATTCTGCTTATTAGAGTAAAAAAACTAAAAATTGAAGTCGAAGACAGTAAGTTCATATATAATCTAAATTAAGCCATAAATTTATAGTGAATTAAATTTCTTTATATTACATACTCATAAAATAAATGCCAAAGAAAACAGAAATAGATCATTATTCAGATAAGGAAGCTCTTGATTTTCATTTAAAGGGAAAGTCTGGCAAAATTGAGATTAATTCAAGCAAGCCACTAACTACCAAAAGAGATCTTTCTCTTGCTTATTCTCCAGGAGTAGCTGCTCCAGTAAAAGAGATAGCTCGAAATCCTGACTTAGCTTACGATTATACTAGTAAAGGAAATCTTGTGGCTGTTATTAGTAATGGATCCGCGATATTAGGTTTAGGTAATTTAGGCGCTTTAGCTTCAAAACCTGTTATGGAGGGCAAGTCGGTTTTGTTCAAAAGATTTGCCGACATAGATTCTATTGATATAGAAATTAATAGCAATGATCCTCGATCAATTATTGAAACTATAAAGAATATTGGCGACACTTTTGGTGGGATTAATCTAGAGGATATTGCTGCGCCAGATTGTTTTATAATTGAACAAAAACTAAAAGAGCTTCTAGATATTCCTATTTTTCACGACGATCAACACGGGACTGCGATCATAACTACTGCAGCTTTAATTAATGCATTAGATATATCAAAAAAAAAAATTGAAAACGTGAAAATAGTTGTAAATGGTGCAGGAGCCTCTGCTCAGGCATGCGCGAATTTATTTAAAAGTTCGGGTGTTAAAAGTGAGAATTTAATAATGTGTGATAGTAAAGGAGTCATTTATAAAGGCCGTAAAAATATTGATCAATTCAAATCTGCACACGCTATTGACACCAAACTGAGAACTCTTGATGAAGCGATGAAAAATGCTGATGTTTTTTTAGGTTTATCTGCAAAAGATGTTGTTTCTAAAGATATGGTCAAGTCAATGGCTAAAAATCCAATTATATTTGCATGTGCAAATCCTGATCCAGAAATTAAACCAGAATTAATACAAGAAGCTAGGACGGATGCAATAATTGCGACCGGAAGATCTGACTATCCAAATCAAGTAAACAATTTGATAGGATTTCCTTATATATTCAGAGGAGCTCTTGATGTGCGAGCTAAAGAGATTAATGAGGCAATGAAGGTAGCAGCTGCAAAAGCTATAGCCTTGTTAGCTAGAGAAAATGTACCTGACGAAGTTGTCTCTGCTTATGGAGGGGATAGACCGAGGTACGGAAAAGAATATATTATACCATCGACTTTTGACCCAAGATTAATAAGTGTGATTCCTGCAGCGGTAGCTGAAGCTGCAATGAAAAGTGGTGTAGCAAGAAAAAATATACAAGATTTAGAAATTTATAAAGATCAACTTACTAATAGACTAGATCCCACTATGTCATTAATGCAAGGAATAAACGCTAAGGTAAGAAAAAATCCTAAAAGAGTTATTTTTGCTGAAGGGGAAGATGAAAATATGCTTAAAGCAGCTATTGAATTTGGAAGAAATAAATTAGGCACACCTATTTTAATTGGTGCTGAAAAAAGAATAAAGGAACAACTTAAAAATATTGGCTTAGATGAAAATTATAAAATTGAAATTATAAATTCAACTGATAAAGAAAAAAGAGAAAAATATGTTAAACATCTCTATCAAAGACTTCAAAGGGAAGGTCAACTGGAAAGAGATGTTGACCGACTTGTTCGTAACGATCGAATAGCTTGGGGAGCGTCAATGATTGCATGTAAGGACGCAGACGCAATGGTTACCGGTAATATTAGGCACTATGCTGCCTCTATTGAAAAATTAAAAAAGGTTACCGATCCTAGGCCCGGAGAGGAAATATTTGGGATGACTATGATAACATTAAAAGGTAAAACTATTCTGGTGGCTGATACTAATGTACAAGATTTTCCATCCCCAAATAGATTAGTTAAAGTTTCAAAATCATGTGTTCGTGTGGCTAGATTATTTGGATTTGATCCAAAGGTAGCATTTCTATCACACTCAACTTTTGGCAAACCAATTTCAAAAAATACTAAACATGTTAGGGATGCAATTGAGATACTTAGAAAAGAGAAAGTTGATTTTGACTTTGATGGAGAAATGCAACCCGATGTTGCTTTAAACCCGATATACAAAGAAATTTATCCTTTTTCAAAAATAGTTGGTAATGCAAATATATTGATAATGCCTGCATTGCACAGCGCAGCTATTTCAACAAAATTAATGAAAGTTTTTGGAGGAGGAAAATTAATTGGACCTCTTTTGATTGGCTTAGGTTCTCCGATAGAGGTGGCCCCTCTTAGAGCGAGTACTTCTGAAATATTAAATCTAGCCTCTATCGCGGCTTATTCTTCAGATGTAATTGATTACTCAAACTAAAGTTTATTTCTAGTTAATTCAGTTGCTAAATATATAGAGGGAAATACTTCGTTTACATCGTAAATTTTATTAGCTTCATCGATAACTTCTTTCTTCTCATCTTCATCCATTGCTATTCCGAAAATGTAAATGTTTTTGTTAATTGTTTCGAGAGTGTAATTCCTTGCTTTAGTCTTTTTATTAAATATTAATGCAGATCTTAATTGACTAGTTATCAAAATATCTTTTGCTGTGCTTTTAAAATTATTTTTGCCTTTAATAGTAATTGCATTTTTTACAGCCCTAACACCTTTTGTCTCCCATGCCATTTTTGTTATTTTTACTTTTTCTTCTGGCTTGTCCACTTTACCGGTTAAAAATATTATACCATCCAAAACTTCAGTTTGAATGGATAAAAAGTATTTTTTATCAGCTAAAGCTAATCTTGCTGTTAAATTTTTTTGCATTATTGTGTCATCAATTTGCATTCCTATAGTCCGTGGATCAAATGTAATATCAACTCCTGCACCAAATTGACCAACAGATGAACAGGATGTAATTAAAATAAATGTTAATATACTAGTTATTTTTTGCATTTTTTATATCTAAACATATTTGATATATTTCTTTTTTATTTATTTTTTCTTTTTCAAAAATAAGATTAACTGTATCTTTTAAACTATATGTTTTTAAATATTTTTTTGCTTTATTTAAAATTATTTTTTTATCTAATTGTTTTGTTTTAATAGCAGGTTCTGAAATTACAAGAGTTATTTCACCCTTAATTTGAGTTTTAAACATACTGAAATTATCAATTTCTCCTCTATAAATTGTTTCATGAAGTTTAGTTAATTCTTTTGCTATCATCAATTTCCTTCCAGAAAAATGAGTTTTAAAAAAACTTATATAGAAATTAATTTTTTTGGCAGGTGAAAAAAAAACTAACGAATGAGGCTCATTTTTTAAATTTAAAAGAGTTTTATTTAATTCTTTTTCTGTTTTTGGAAGAAAACCATAAAATAAAAATTTGTCGCTAAATCCTGAAATACTCATTGCCGTAATTATTGAAGATGATCCTGGTATAGGAAATACATTTATATTATTTTTTATACACTCATTAAGAAGAAGCTTTCCAGGATCTGAAAGCAAAGGAGTTCCAGCATCTGAAATCAAAGACAAAATTTTGCCCTGATTAATGTGTTGAATAATCTCTGAAATTTTCTTTTTTTCGTTATACTTATGATAAGAGATTAATTTTTTTTTAGTTTTAAGATGATTCAATAACTTTAATGATCTCCTTGTATCTTCACAAAGAATTATGTCTGAATTTTTTAGTACTTTGATAGCTCTTAATGTAATATCATCTAAATTCCCTATGGGAGTAGATACAACATATAAACTTTTTGAAACTAATTTCATGAAATGAAAAAATTAATTATAATTATTTTATCTTATCTAATAACTTTTTTTAATTCTATTCTTTTAAGCAATGAAACGGAAAAATTTCTCAAAATAGGTTTATTGGCCCCACTATCTGGTGAATACAAAGAATTAGGAAATTCAATTCTATATTCTTTACAATTAGCGCTTGAGGAAATAAATGATAATAATGTGTTTATAATACCTCGTGACACTCAAATAAATAATAAAGAGAAACTGAATGAAGCAATAAAAGATATTAAATCACAAGGGGCCGATATAATAATTGGACCAATTAGTAATAAAGATTTTGGGGAAGTAAAAAAATACAACGCAATTACTTTTATTTCCCCGTCAAATATTACACCGGATTTTGAAAGCAATATTATTAGCATTGGAGTGAGTTTAGAATCTCAACTATTAACTTTAAATAAGTTTTTAAAAGATCAAAAAAAAAATAAAACTGTAATTATGTTCCCAGAAAACGGGTATGCTGATTTTATAAGAGAAAAAATTAAAAAGTTAAATTTAAATAATTTGAGAATTTTTACTTATAGCTCTAATCCAGAGATTCTTACAGGCGAAATAGAGATTTTAACTAATTATGCTCAAAGGAAAAAGAACTTACAATTAAGAAAAAAAATTTTTGAAGATAAGGAAGATGAACAGTCACAAAAACAATTGGATCGTCTTGATCAACTTTATACTTTAGGCGATGTTAACTTTGACTCAACAATTATTATTGACTTTGGAAATAGTTTAAAAAGTGTTCTAACGTCACTTATATATTCAGATGTTAATCAAAAAAAAGTTTTAATTACTACTGTAAATCAATGGTTTGATGAGAGTATCTTTTATGAAAATACCATAAGAGATTTATATTATCCGTCAGTAGATTATAAAGAGTTTAAAAAATACAATGAGCGGTATTTCAAAAAATTTGGAATGTATCCAAATGAAATAACTATTCTTACTTATGATGCACTCGGATTAATTTATTATGCATGGAAAAAAAATGGTAAAATTAGCTCAATAAAGGATTTTTCTTTACAGAATAAGATTAAGGGTAAAATCGGAACATTTACTATAAAAGATAAAAAAGTTATTCAAGAACTTGATATATATAAAACAGAAAAAAATAGGTTTATAAAATTTTAACTAATTTTTTTAATTTTTTAAAAGCTAAATACCTATGATCAATTTTAATCTTTCTTGATTTAGAAATTTCACCAAATGTTTTGTTATTAAAATTTGGAATAAAAATTGGATCATAACCAAAACCGTTTTTACCTAATATTTTTTTTGAAATTTTCCCATGGACTTTTCCAGTTACTGTAATAATTTTTCTTTTTGGAAACTTAATTGATAGACTGCATACAAAATATGCAGACCTGTTTTTAGACGTTTTTAGTTTTTTTAAAATATATTTCATTGCTTTAACAAAACCCCCCTTTTTTTTTGCTAATCTGGCAGAATAAATTCCAGGCATATTATTTAATGCTTTAATACATAAGCCAGAGTCGTCTGATATAACCGGAAAATTTACTTTTTTTGAAAAATATTTAACCTTGAGTTTCGAATTTGATGAGAATGATTTTCCTGTTTCTTTAGGGCTTCTAATTTTCATCTCTAATGGAGAGATTTTTTTATATTTTTTTGAAATTAGATAAGCAATTTCTTTAAATTTTCCACGATTATGAGTACCTATAAAAATTTTTTTCATATAGACCTAGTATTTTAATAAATATTTACTATATAGCAATCAGATGCCAGAAAATAATAAAAAAGAGGAAGCAAACGCAGATCTTGAAAAAAAAAAGGATACTAAGTCTGAAGAGGTTTCTTTAGAAGAAAAGCTTAAAATAACCGAAGAAAAACTTTTAAGATCATTGGCTGAAATTGAGAATCAAAGAAGGAGATTTGAAAAAGAGATTAAAGATGCTTTTGAGTTTGGTTCTTTTAATTTTGCCAAAGAGAGTTTGGCGATTTTAGATAATTTGCAACGAGCAAAAGAAGCAATCAAAAATGATGACAAACTTAAAGCGAATAAGGATTTAGATAAGTTTATTGCAAATATTGATATAATAGAAAAAGATTTAACATCAATTTTTGAAAGAAATAGAATTGTAAAGATTGAAACAAAAGATAAGAAGTTCGATCCTAACGTACATCAAGCAATGACTGAAATTGAGGATAATGCTGTTGAACCAGGATCAATAATACAAGAAATCCAAAGTGGCTACATGCTAGGTGAGAGATTATTAAGACCAGCATTAGTAGGGGTTTCAAAAAAAGGTGACCAAAAAAATGAGGAAAATAAGGAAAAAAAAGAAAAAAAATAGGCTTGTAGAAACAAAAATAACACCCATATAAAAAATTATGCAAAGGAATTTTATTAATGAGTAAAGTAATTGGAATTGATCTAGGAACAACAAACTCTTGTGTAGCTATTATGGATGGCTCGCAAGCAAAAGTTTTAGAAAATACCGAAGGAGTAAGGACAACCCCATCAGTAGTTGCATTTTTAGATAAAGAAGAAAAGTTAGTTGGTCAGCCGGCAAAAAGACAAGCAGTAACAAATGCTGGCGACACAGTTTTTGCAGTTAAAAGATTAATCGGAAGAAAGTTTGATGGTCCATCTGTTCAAAAAGACATTTCTAAAGTGCCATACAAAATTGTAAAATCTGAAAATGGTGATGCTTGGATAGAAGGTAAAGGAAAAAAGTATTCACCAGCACAGATTTCCGCATTTGTTTTACAAAAAATGAAAGAAACAGCTGAAAAATATTTGGGTCAAGCTGTAACTAAAGCAGTGATAACCGTGCCTGCTTATTTTAACGACTCACAAAGACAAGCCACAAAAGATGCTGGCAAAATTGCAGGTCTTGAAGTTTTAAGAATTATCAATGAGCCGACTGCAGCCTCTTTAGCATACGGTCTAGATAAGAAAGGTGGAAAAAAAATTGCTGTATATGATTTGGGTGGAGGAACATTTGATATATCTATTTTGGAAATTGGTGACGGAGTTTTTGAAGTTAAATCAACAAATGGAGATACTTTTTTAGGCGGTGAAGATTTTGATGATGCTATTGTTGAGTATCTTGCTTCAGAATTCAAAAAAGATAATGGTATTGATTTGAAATCTGATAAGCTTGCACTTCAAAGATTAAAAGAAGCCGCGGAAAATGCTAAGATTGAATTATCTTCAGCTGCACAAACTGAAATAAATTTACCTTTTATAACTGCAGATAAAACAGGTCCAAAACATTTAAACTTAAAATTTACAAGAGCAAAATTAGAAGCTTTGGTTCAAGGCTTAGTAGATAGAACATTAGAACCATGTAAAACTGCTCTTAAGGACTCTGGTTTCTCAGCTGCAGAAATTAACGAAGTAGTTCTTGTTGGTGGGATGACAAGAATGCCAAAGATAATAGAAACGGTGAAAAACTTTTTTGGAAAGGAGCCAAATAAAAGTGTTAATCCAGATGAAGTTGTTGCAATGGGAGCTGCTATTCAGGGTGGGGTATTACAAGGAGATGTTAAAGACGTTTTACTTTTGGATGTCACACCGCTTTCTCTCGGAATAGAAACACTGGGAGGAGTATCAACAAAATTAATAGAGAAAAATACTACAATTCCTACGAAAAAAAGTCAGGTATTTTCAACAGCTGAAGATAATCAACCAGCGGTATCGATTAGAGTATTACAGGGTGAAAGAGAAATGGCTGCTGATAATAAAATTCTTGGAAACTTTGAATTAGTTGGTATACCTCCAGCCCCTAGAGGGACACCACAAATAGAGGTTACATTTGATATTGATGCGAACGGAATTGTTAGTGTATCAGCTAAAGACAAAGGAACCGGAAAAGAGCAGAAAATTCAGATTCAAGCATCAGGGGGATTATCTGATGAAGAAATAAATAAAATGGTAAAAGATGCCGAGGCTAATAAAGAAGCTGACAAAAAGAAAAGAGAGTCTGTTGATGCAAGAAATCAAGCTGACAGTTTAGTTTTTTCAACCGAAAAAAGTTTAAAAGAACATGGAGAAAAGGTTTCTGCTGAAGAAAAAAAAGCTATTGAAAATGGTATAGCTGATCTTAAAAAATCTTTAGAAGGTACTGACATTGAGGATATAAAGAAAAAAACGCAAAGTTTAATACAAGTTTCTATGAAACTGGGTGAGGCAGTTTACAAGAGCCAACAAAAAAAAAATGATGATGATAAAGGTTCTAGTGGACCTAAAGGAGAATCAAAGCCTAGTGAAAAAGATAATGTTGTAGATGCAGATTTTGAAGACGTAAAAGAAGATAAAGAAAAAAGCGCCTAAGATAAAAAATAAGG
>MDTG01053755.1_pt1 | contig 10668 bp, 10 predicted proteins | sample 811421 | NCBI WGS metagenome assembly MDTG01 (sample SAMN05326645, study PRJNA326480) | marine metagenome | isolation source: seawater | place: Pacific Ocean: South East | collected 2011
AGAAACAGAAACAGAAACAGAAACAGAAACAGAAACAGAAACAGAAACAGAAACAGAAACAGAAAAAATAGTCGAGCAAGAGAAGCCAACAGAGAGCTTTTTTGCGCGCTTGAAGCGAAGCTTGGCAAAGACAAAGACCAACATCGGAGCTGGCTTTTTTGGCTTGTTCAAAGGTAAGCAAATCGATGATGATTTATTTGAAGAGTTAGAAGAACAATTATTGATAGCCGATGTTGGCATGGATACAACCATGAAAATTATCGGTAGCCTCACTGAAAAAGCATCTCGTCGTGATTTAAAAGATGGCGAAGCGCTTTATGGTCTTCTTAAAGATGAAATGACAGAAATGCTATCGACAGTGGAACAACCGCTTGTCGTGAATAACGAAGCTAAACCTTTTGTTATTTTGATGGTGGGTGTAAATGGTGTAGGGAAAACGACCACCATTGGTAAGCTTGCCAAGCAATTCCAAGCGGAAGGTAAAAAAGTGATGTTAGCCGCTGGAGATACATTTCGCGCAGCTGCAGTGGAACAGCTTCAGGTGTGGGGGGAAAGAAATCAGGTTCCCGTCATTGCGCAACATACTGGAGCGGATAGTGCTTCCGTCATTTATGATGCGATTGAATCTGCAAAAGCGAAAGGAGTTGATGTGGTCATCGCTGACACGGCAGGCCGTTTGCAGAATAAAGCTAACTTAATGGAAGAGCTGAAAAAAATTGTTCGGGTTATGAAGAAAGTCGATTCAACGGCACCTCATGAGATAATGTTGACGCTTGATGCTGGAACTGGACAAAATGCCATTAGCCAGGCGAAATTGTTCAGCGAAGTAGCGCCACTAACGGGAATTGCTCTCACTAAGCTTGATGGAACGGCAAAAGGTGGCGTTATTTTCTCTCTAGCAGACCAATTTCAAATCCCAATTCGTTATATTGGAGTCGGTGAGGGTATTGATGATTTGCGTCCTTTCGAAAGTCAAGAGTTTATTGAAGCTTTATTCAGTCGGGATGATTAAACGAGTTAAAGGTTACATTGCAATATAAAGGGGATGCGAGTGATAAAATTTCAACAAGTGAGTAAGGCGTACCGGGGCGGGCGACAAGCTCTACAAAAAGTTGACTTTCATTTACGTCGTGGAGAAATGGCTTTTCTTGGCGGGCACTCTGGTGCAGGAAAAAGTACATTGCTAAAATTAATTTGTGCTATCGAGCGTCCTACTGACGGCAAAATCAGCTTTAATGAGCACGATATTACTCGGATCCCTAACAAAGATATTCCATTTTTACGTCGTAATATTGGTATTGTATTTCAAGATCATCGCCTTCTTATGGACAGGTCTGTTTTTGATAATGTGGCCCTACCCATGCGGATCGAGTCCATCTCAGAAAATGATATCAAACGCCGGGTCTCAGCGGCATTAGATAAAACGGGTTTGCTAGATAAAGCAAAATGTCTACCGAGCCAACTGTCAGGGGGAGAACAGCAGCGAGTTGGTATCGCAAGAGCGGTTGTTAATCGGCCTACCTTACTTTTAGCTGATGAACCTACAGGAAACCTTGATCCAGATTTATCAGGCCGAGTTTTAAGATTATTTGAGGAGTTTAATCGAGCTGGTGTGACGATCTTGTTAGCAACACATGATACTGGTTTAGTGAACACACGGCCACAATATCGCCACTTAGAGCTCAATCAAGGCTTTTTGAGTGAGGTTGAAGATTATGCCTACTAATACTCGCCGTCAGAGTAGTGCGCGCAACTTGAGTAAAGTGAAAAGAAGTAGTTTCTTTGCCGTGCATGTATCTCAAGCTAGGTTATCTCTTAGAGAATTTTGGCAAAGGCCACTTGGTAATGTTCTTACTCTCGCTGTTATTGCGATGGCTTTAGCTATGCCAGCTAGTCTTTATCTGCTTGGTAAAAACCTCTCTGCGGCCTCGACGAAGGTGACAAGTCCTTCACAGGTGAGTGCGTTTTTAAAAGAGCGCACACCAGAAGCAAGGGTCATGATTTTAAAAGATCAGATAGAAGGAATGCCAGAGGTCGAAAAGGTGGCCTATATTTCTCCTCAACAAGGTTTGGAAGATTTGAGTCAGTACTCTGGTTTTGACCAAGCCTTAACCTTGTTAGATGACTATGCTTTGCCGGGCGTGCTAGTTATGACGCCAAAGAATAACGATAGAGAGGCTCTCGATCGGTTACTCGCTAAAGTTAAGAGCGAACAAGATATTTCTGATATTCGATTGGATGAGGATTGGTTAACCCGCCTAGATGCGATAAAAAACTTGGTTAATGGCATCGTGGTGACCTTAGCTCTACTTATGCTTGGCTCCGTTTTTCTCATTGTTGGTAATACATTAAGATTTAACGTGTTGGCCAATAAAGAAGAGATTCAAACAATGAAACTCATAGGAGCTACCGACAGTTTTATTTTGCGGCCCTACCTTTATTCGGGAGTTTGGTTTGGCTTTCTTGGAGCGAGCATTGCTTGGGTATTGACGGCTATTATCACTGTACTCTTAAATAGTAGCGTTGAGCAATTGGCGCAGTTATATGATAGCCCGTTTCGCTTAGTTGGTTTAAGCTGGGATGAGTCGTTACTGCTGATAATGGTTGGAACCTTCCTCGGCTGCTTGGCGGCTAAAATCTCTGCCCAGCGTCACATGAAAGATATCGAACCAATTTAATTTATTGTGGTCTTTAGTTACGTATTATAAAGCACATATTATTATTTATTTAACTTGTATAGACGAATTGTTTATGCATAATTACTTTCCCTGCTTGAATCCTGTTCATTTTGGGTTCAAGATTGGTAGGTTAAATTACACTCCAGATCAGAAACTGGTGAGGACTTGAATGACTACCCAAGCATACCCAATGACAGCTGTTACACAGGATAGCCTAGATAGTTACGTTCGCTCGGTAAACAGTTATCCAATGCTGACAGCAGAAGAGGAACGTGAATTAGCAGAACGGTTGCACTATGATGGTGAGATCGATGCTGCAAAAGGCTTGATCCTCTCTCATTTGCGCTTTGTAGTTCATGTGGCTCGTGGTTATTCTGGTTATGGCCTTCCAATGGCTGATTTAGTCCAAGAGGGTAACATTGGACTTATGAAGGCCGTCAAACGTTTCAACCCTGAGGTTGGTGTACGTTTGGTGTCTTTTGCTGTCCATTGGATAAAAGCAGAGATACACGAATACGTGCTCCGTAATTGGCGCATCGTTAAAATCGCGACCACGAAGGCACAACGTAAGTTATTCTTCAACCTAAGGAAGTCTAAAAAGCGCTTAGGCTGGTTCAATCAAGGCGAGGTCGAGACAGTTGCTCGTGAACTCGGTGTAGAGCCTTCTGAAGTTCGTGAAATGGAATCTCGTTTGTCCGCTCAAGACGCGACATTTGAGATACCTTCGGATGATGATGATGCCCATACATCCTACGTGGCTCCGATGGTATATTTGGAAGACAAAGCTTCCGATATTGCTGATAATATCGAAGCAGCAAATTGGGAAGCGCACACTAATAACCGTTTGAGTTTGGCACTGAAAAGCTTGGATGAAAGAAGTCAGCATATCGTTCGATCCCGCTGGCTCGATGATAATAAATCAACGCTGCAAGAATTGGCAGAGACCTACCAAGTCTCGGCGGAGCGCATTCGCCAACTCGAAAAAAACGCCATGAAAAAGTTAAAAGACGCAGTTGGTGAGTTCTAGTCGTAACGCTTAATATTGACTAAAAGAGCCGAGCTCCTGAGAAGGAACTCGGCTTTTTTGATCAAGAAGCGCTCTTGTAAAATTCTTTTGATCCAATCTTGTTTTCATTGCCTGTGGGTAACTCTGTGGTAAATTTCTTCACTTTTTGTCAGAAAGTCGCTGAATTAAAGGGCAGTAAGCCCAGTCTCTGATGGGGATACTTTCTAAATTACACACAAAAAAACAAGGATCAATACTATATATTGTGGATCGATTAAACAAAAAACACTTTATCAACGCAATCCACAGTTTTTTCCACAGATGATTAATTTATACACACAATTGTCTTCCATAATACTTTCAGCTACAGCTCTGGCTTGGGATAGTGTTACACTAGCATTCGAAAAATGAGTTAACGAAGAGAAGTTTTATGGAGAATTTTAGCCATATTGATGTGTTGGGTGCGTATGAATTAATGAGGCAAGAAAAAGCTCATATGGTGGACATTCGCGATCCTCAGTCTTTTGCGGTTGCACACGCCGAAAATGCATTTCATTTGACTAATGATACCATGTTGGCATTTATGGAACTGGCTGAATTTGAACAGCCTATTTTAGTGATGTGTTATCATGGGATTAGCAGTCAAGGAGCAGCTCAATATCTTATCAATCAAGGTTTTGAAAGGGTTTATAGTGTAGACGGTGGTTTTGAGGCTTGGCAAAGAGCAGAACTTCCAATGCGTTCGAATATGGAGTAAACCATGTATCGGATAACATCCGTGAATAACGCTAGAATGGCTCAAGCTTTTATTGATTATATGGACTCTCGAGGTATCCATATTGAAATGTCTCCGGAGGGTGATGGTCAAGTTAGCCTCTGGCTCAAAGAAATTGAGCATCAAAGTGAAGTAGAAGCCGAATGGAAATTTTTTCTCTCAAACCCCAATGCGAAGCGATATCAAGCGGCATCATGGGATTTGGCGGAATCACGTCAAAGACAATTTCATTACAGCTCACCGAACATAATCAATATGATCACAGCTAAGGCAGGTCCTGTAACTTTAACGATCATGTCATTATGTGTGGTCGTCTTCTTATTGCAACAAATCAACTTAAATCATTTTGCCTTTAATTTACTACATTTTCCTTCTGTCGATGGTGAACAATGGCAAATTTGGCGCTGGTTTAGCCATGCTCTGCTGCATTTTTCATTCCTTCATATTACTTTTAACTTGTTGTGGTGGTGGCAGTTAGGCAGCGATATAGAGCAAAAATTAGGTGGGCGCAGACTTCTTATCCTTTTCGTTGTATCAGCTTCATTATCTGGTTATGGGCAATACTGGGTTGAGGGAGCAAACTTTGGTGGCTTGTCTGGTGTAGTTTATGCTTTAGTAGGCTATTTATGGATGCTAGGGGCTAGGGCGCCGCAACTTAATCTTGGTATCCCTAAACCAATTTTAGCTTTTATGCTTATTTGGCTAGTGTTGGGTTTTGTTCAGCCTTTTTTGGCGATTGCTAATACGGCTCATCTGGTTGGCTTGGTATCGGGAGTTCTATTGGGTGTTGTTGATGCGCATCGCTATCAAAAGTAGATGTGGTGCGAGAAGCGCCACATCTACTTTTGATATTATTGATAAATGTATTTAGTAAATAGAAGGTCTGCAATAATAGTTCGCCCTGTCTCTGGGAGTAAAATATCATTGAGTTGTTGGATAAGTGTTTTACGTAAGTCTTCCCTGCCTGCTAAAGAGGTGATCATATCTTGGGATTGCTTTCCCAAGAGTTCTATCACGGTATCGCGTATTAAGGGTTGATGGAGTTCGATGATCTCTAAGTCGGCTTGGTTGGATACCATGATATCGATACGAACTTGAATGTAGCCAAGCCTCTTTCCTTTCGTATAAAAATTAGTCGTTAAGTCCGGCTCTAGGGTAAAATACGCAGCCTGTGGTGTTCCACCCTCTTGCTTAGCGTACGCATTTGAACTGAGTATCAGAGCACAAGCGAAAGATAGGATAATTAGATATGGTTTCATCATAGTAACAACTTTTCTTTATTTTATTTAAGATATTAGAATTGCTGTGGTCTTGATACAATACGACGAGCATTTTTTATGACCAATGTCTTAAACATAACAGTACTTTTTAACAGGCTTTAACGCCCTACCTTGTGAAATGATAAGGTTATTAATTGAATATTAGTATGAATCAATCTGCCTCGCAGTATTTATTGGCTTTGAATAGCGTCCATTGGCAAAAACCAGAAGAGTTTAGTTTCCCTACCGTAAACACCAAGCAGTGGCTGCTGGAAAAGGGCTCGCTATCACATTTGTTGGCTTGTTGTTGTGATGAATTTAACGTGGAACTGATTTCTAATGACTTTATTCAAGAGGGCGACCTTAACGATGATGAAATTAATTTGCTGAGTGAGGAGATATGCCTACTAAGGAAGGTTATATTAACCGGAGATGGCCAGCCTTGGATATTTGGACGCACGTTGATTCCTCAGTCTTCCCTTCAAAACCAGCAATACGATTTAATCAAGCAAGGAAATACGCCTTTGGGTGTAACTGTGTTTAGTTTGGATGATACCCACCGTGATGCCTTAGAAATCGGTGTGGCGACACTTGATGGTCAATACTTATTTGCAAGGCGCTCTCGATTGTGGATGAATCACAAGCCTATGCTTGTGGCTGAACTATTTTTACCTGAATCTCCTATCTACAATAAGGAATAAAACAGCATGGTGATGGAAAAGGTATGGGCTTATTTACAGCTCATGCGTATGGATAAACCTATTGGTACCTTGTTACTCTTATGGCCGACAATGTGGTCCTTGATTCTCGCCGCTGAGGGGATGCCTGATTATCATGTATTGGTTGTGTTCACGCTCGGCGTGATTTTTATGCGTGCGGCAGGGTGTGTGATCAATGATTATGCAGACCGCAAGGTCGATGGTTATGTGAAACGTACCAAGCATAGGCCGATGCCAACAGGTAGAGTCTCACCAAAAGAAGCGATTATTTTGTTTTGTCTATTAGCCTTTGCTTCTTTTTTGTTAGTCCTCTCTATGAATACATTGACAATCCAATTGTCATTTGTGGGTGTCCTACTGGCCTTTATATATCCGTTTATGAAACGCTTTACCCACTTACCCCAACTATTCCTCGGCTTTGCATATAGCTGGTCTATCCCGATGGCTTGGGCGGCTCAAACAAATGAATTGACGGTGATGGCCGGATATATTTTTCTGATTAATTTACTTTGGACCATCGCTTACGACACGCAATATGCGATGGTTGATCGAGATGACGATCTGAAGATTGGGATAAAGTCGACAGCGATTCTATTTGGTCGTTATGATAAGTTTGTTATTGGCGTACTGCAATTGTCCACTCTAATCATGTTGATTGTGCTAGGAAGGGTATATTCATTAGGTCTGACCTATTATGCCTTTTTGGCGGCCGCACTTAGTCTATTTGTTTTTCAACAGTTTATAATGCGTGGCCGTGACCGCGAACAGTGCTTTCGTGCTTTTTTAAACAACAACTACGTTGGTATGTTAATCACGTTAGGTCTCCTTATTTCTTTTCAGTAGAGAGAGGGGGCATGTTGCCCCTCTCTCAACGTCAGATGGAGCTTTCAGTGGCTTGACAGATACTTTCTTGTATTGTTAAACGAACCTCGGGATAAAGTAGACTGTAGAGTAGTTCAGCAAGTTGTAGACTTTTATCTTTATTGTACTTCCCTTCGGTATCAACATAAGCCTGTTGTTTTAGTGTGGTAAAGAGTGCAGAAAATGCACCTTTATCAAAAAACTCAGGTGCATTAATGCCATGCAAACGACCTAATCTTTGCGCTATATCTTGACTTTTTGCCTCAAGCTCCGATTTATCAATCGCTGAGTCAGAGACCAAGAGGTTGAGTGAAATTGCGTATCGTTGCAGAGTTTCACTGATTGTGCGCCCCAGCATAACTAGCACTTGATTGTTGGCCTGATTGATTGATACGTTATGTTTATTGTCGACTTTCACTAGACCTTGACGGGCAATTTCTTCGATATATTCTTCGACAAGAGTTGGCAGAAGCTCTTCCTTTATACTGAGAAATAATTCTTGTTTAAGGAAAGGGTAAATCATGGTGACGTTACGTTGAATTTCTGTCAGTGACAACTTTTGGTGTCGTATCAAGATTTGGGCGACCAGAGAAGGTACAGCGAGAAGGTGGATAATATTGTTCCTGTAATACGTCATTAATATCGACTGGTTTCTGTCGAGCGAAACAATCTCACCCATGCTATCGGTCTCGATAACGAACTTGTCCAAGGTTTCTGCATGCTTTACTAGGTCTCTGGCATTTTCACTGGGGACCGTATAGGTTTCAGAATAAGGGACATTTTTAAGTAGTGATAAATAACAATCGATTTGCTTGACTAAACTATCGCGAGAAAGTGCTCTTTGGCGAGAGGCAAGCAAAGCAGTTGCGCAGAGCGTGAGTGCATTGGCTGCGGCAGCGTCATTGATATGTGTCATCATTTTGGTGGCTAACTGGTTAACGACAGGGTTTAGCCACTGCGGCTTGCTAGTACCCATAGGGTCGATATCTTTAGTCCACTCTGAGCAGTGCTCGTTGAGGTACTGATTCAAAGGTATAGGTTCACCAAAATTAACGTAACCTTGGCCAAAGTTCTTCAGTTTACGAAGAGTACGCAATACCAAGCTGGCATTTTCTTTTTCTTTTCGTTTTCCTCTTAGTTCTTTGGCGTAGGTCGCTACTTCCATGACATGCTCATAGCCGATATAAACTGGGACTAAGGTGACGGGCCTATTCAGGCCTCGCAACATAGCTTGAATTGTCATCGCGAGCATGCCCGTTTTGGCTTGAAGTAATCGGCCAGTACGAGAGCGTCCACCTTCACTAAAATATTCAACGGAATAACCCTTGGCGAAAAGCTCTGCAAGATATTCACGAAAAATCGTTGAATATAGTTTATTGCCTTTAAAGCTGCGTCGAATAAAAAAAGCACCGCCTCTACGAAATAATGGGCCTGCAGGAAAAAAGTTTAAATTAATGCCAGCTGCTATGTGTGGAGGTACCATTCCTTCCTGATATAAAACGTAGGAAAGCAACAGGTAATCCATATGGCTGCGGTGACATGGAACGTACACGATTTCATGTCCGTCTTGAGCAAGCTTTCTCACTGTTGCAGCATTGTTGACGTTCAGACCCTGATAGATCCTGTTCCAAAGCCAACCCAGCAAGCCATCGACATTTTTTACCAGAGAGTAGGAGAAATCAGCCGCAATCTCATCCATTATCGAGTGGGCTTCTTTGCGCATTTTTTCGATAGGGATATTTTTTGACTTTGCCTCATCTTCAATGACTTTTTCGATAGCTTTTGATTCTATAAGGCGATTAAAGAGAGCTTGTCTACTGGGCAGATTTGGTCCAGATGCAGCCAGTTTTTGACGAGAGAAATGAATACGAGCAACACGTGCAAGCTTGTGTGCGATAGCCGTGTCTGTACCATGTGAATCGGCCATATAACGCAGCGAAACGACAGGACTAATACGCACCAAACAGTCACGGCCTGATGTAAATACGGCTTTAGTTTTTTGTAAGCCATTCATGGCTTGGAGGTATGGTGTGTGCTTTGCTTCTTTACCAGGCTTTCTTCCCCATAGGACACTGGCTGGTATTATCTGAATATCGAGCTGAGAGTGCGTTTTGTGTAATGCTAATAAATCAGAAAAAAGGTTAATCGACTCACTAGGTATATCTTGGTCACGGTTCATTAATGTATGGCGCGAAGAAATAAATACATACCGATTGAATGAGTTACCATTGATACTAATGGGTTCTAGAGGATCGGGAAGACCCAATTGTAGAGCTTGCTTTTGCAATACAAATAGATCAACATTCGAACGATAAGGCAGTGCGTATATAATAGGCTTTTGGATGTCAATGTTGTGATCTTCAATTGGATTTGAAGGAACAGTGGTGCCTTTCACCAACATTGACATAGGAAATTTCAGTATGGTTCGTGATAATATTTGTCCAGAAGACATCAAATTCTAAGCCTCAAGAAAGAAATATTGTGCTCAGACTTTTCGTTTCTTGTGGCATGAAAGAAAGCGTTTCTATCTGAGCGTCTAAATTTTGCCGTTGAAGGGCAGAGGATAACAGAATCTGGTCTAACCTTTCACGAATAATTGGTTATCCCACGGGCAATATTCACAGAGTTAATTGTTTTTCAGTATATAGAGGTTATTTGTTGGACATAAAAAATACACACGGCATCAAACGTGTTTGCAATGCTACTCGCTATTCGTACCAGGGCTTAAGAGCGGCTTTTCGATGTGAACCTGCCTTTAGAGAAGAAATTTTTCTTGCAGCCATCATGCTGCCACTTGCATTTTTTATTGGGGAAAGTCAGCTCGATCGAATTCTGCTGATTGCTACTGTTGTGTTGGTGTTGATAGCTGAGCTGTTTAACAGTGCTATCGAGGCCGTTGTCGATCGTATCGGTTTGGAAAAGCATGAATTGTCTGGTAGAGCCAAAGACCTAGGCTCGGCGGCAGTGATGTTAACCATGTTTCTTACATTATATGTTTGGATAGATGTCCTATTTCTCTAGTGATTTTACATAATGTGCGAAAAAACATGTGATTACCTTTTCATTTTCTTTTTAACTGGATATACTTACAGTCAACTGTATAAAAAGACAGGTGGATTATGAAGCCGCTAACACCGCGCCAACAGCAAGTTTTTGATTTGATAAAGTGTAAAGTTGATGAAACAGGTATGCCGCCAACACGTGCTGAAATCGCGCGAGAGTTAGGCTTTCGCTCGGCCAATGCTGCCGAGGAACACCTCAAAGCGTTAGCACGTAAACAGGCAATTGAAATCATTCCCGGAGCTTCCCGTGGTATTCGCATCTTACTTGATACCGCATCCAACGATGACAGTGGTTTGCCATTGATTGG
>MDTG01254352.1_pt1 | contig 10668 bp, 6 predicted proteins | sample 811421 | NCBI WGS metagenome assembly MDTG01 (sample SAMN05326645, study PRJNA326480) | marine metagenome | isolation source: seawater | place: Pacific Ocean: South East | collected 2011
GAGGGGAAGGGGAAGCGCATACAGAGAGAGAGCTCGAGCTGAGGTACGATTCACTCTGGGACACCTTGAAGACCCGCTCTCCTACTGAGCACGCTTCCTAAGGTACAGTGCCCCATAGAAGTCCTAAGAGCTCCTCAGAGTGTGGGCTGCTTACCCGTGTTACGTGTTGCTGACCTATCGCGTCAGATGGGATGATCTCATCCTCTGTCGGAGAGTTACAAGCTCTGTCAAACAAGCTCAAACAAGCGCTGGTTTTTTCTCAGGCGCCAGCCTTTCGGGTCAGCTCCCCGACGCGCTTTTCCCCAGAGCGAGGTTCGCGGCGACGCGCTTGAGCGCCGCGTCGCACGAGAGCTGCGCGAGCCCGTGCTCGACATCCTTCGACACGCGCGTCCACTCGTCGCCGTGCTTCGGGTCGGCGACGACGCAGCGGCGGAGGACCTCCGCCTGCTGCTCGGCGGTGCCGTGCTGCAGCTCGAAGGCATAGTAGTTGCCCCACGCGTCGCCGAAGTCGGGGTCGAGCGTCACCGCGCGGTTGCACCACGAGCGGGCCTTCTCCTCCTTGCGGTCGCGCCAGAAGAGACGCGAGACGGCGACGATGACGTGCGGGTCGTTGTCGCACGCCTTCAGCGCGTCGGAGGACTTCGTCTTCTGCTGCGCGCGCGGCTCCATCGCGATCGCCTCGGCCCACAGGATGCCGGCGTTGCGGCACTCCTGCAGCGCCTTCGCCATCAGCGTCGCCGCCGCCTTCGCGTTCCCCGCGCGGCGCTCGACGCGCACAGCGGCGAGCCAAAGCTGCGGCGCCTGCGTGTTCTTCAGCCGGGCGATCTCGAGGATGCTCCGCGCCTTTGACACCTGGCCGTGCGCCTCCTCGAGCGCCGCGGCGCCGAGCCACAGCGGCACGCAGTCGGCGCACGCCCTCGTCCCCCGGGCGAGCGAGTCGCGCGCAGCGTCGACGCGGCCGAGCGTGCCCTCGACCTGCGCCTTGAGCAGATGAAGCTTCCAGAACTTCGGGTGCGCGCGCAGCGCCGGCGCGAGTAGCGACAGCGCGCTCTCCATCTCGCCGAGGTTGCGCTCGAGCACGACCGACTTCATCCAGACGCGCTCCGTCCCGGCGCGCTCGCGCGCCTTCGCAAGCAGGATGCGCGCGCGCTCGGGTTCGTTCGTCTCCGACTCGAGCTTCACTGCTGCCAGCCACACCTGCGAGCGAGACGCAGGCGCAGAATGCAGATGCAGGATCGGGGCGAGCCTGGCGCGAGCGGGCGAGTTCACGGGAGGCGGCCACCTGCTCCGCGTCCGGATTCGCCCGGAACGCCTCGTTCAGGATGTTGCGCGCGGAGGCGACGTCGCCCGCAAGCCATTTTTCCTTGGCGCCCATGAGCCACAGCACCTGCGCATTCGGGCAGTACGACACGGCCTTCCGAAGAAGCGCATCGAGCGACTCGGCGGTGCCGTGCGCCTGCATCGGGTCGCGCGCGGCGCGTGAGACCGGAGGAGATCGCGTGGCGCCCAGTCTTGTCGAGCCGGGGCCGGTGTGCCTTCTCATGTTGCGCCGCGCGCACCCACACCGATTTCTTCGTCGGGAAGACCTCGAGCGCATGCATGTAGACGGCGCGCGCGCACTCATGGCACCCGCGCGCCACGAAGCTCTCGGCGTCCTCCATCCAGATCCGCTTACGATCCTCCTCCTCGAGGTTCGACGCGATGCACTCGCGAATAATTGCCTGCGCCGTCCTCGCCGCCTCGCCCTTCTCGGCCGCCTCCGCCTCTTTCAGCCAGAGCTCGCGCTCCATCACCACCGAGTGCAAGGCCAGCGACTTCACCGCCTTCTCGATGATTTTGTCCACGACGCCGAGGTTGCCGTGCGCCTCCTCGAGCTTTGCGGCGGTGATCCAAATCTGCGGCTCGGTGGGGATCGTCTCTCGCGCTTTGTTGAGCACTTTTCGTGCGTTCTGGTATGTCTCGAGACGAGCAAGCGCGAGCCACATGTCGACGGAGTGGGGTACGCACTCGACGGCACGACCGAGCATCAACCGCGCATCGTCGGGGGGCTCGAGGTCGATCGCCGCCTGCCGCACGAGAGTGCCGAATTGAGTGGCGGGCTCGCGGTCAGGGCCAGGAGTTCGGGCCCCGGGCTCGAAGCTCAGCTGCTCTGCCTGCCACAGCTTGACGGAATTCGGGATGACCTCGAGGGCTTTGCGCAGCACGCGACGCCGCATCGTGAGGTTGGTTTCGAGCGACGCTGCCTGAGTACATCGGGTGCGCACCCGAGCACGCCCTCGTTAGAGATAGGCGGGCGTGGGTGCAGGGCGGCGTGCGGGCGGGCGGCGGGGCGGCGTGTCCGTGCCTGCAACCAGATCTTGACGCTCTGCGGGATTTTCTTGACGGCATCGGCGAGGACGACCTTCGCATTCTCGGCCGTCTGCAACCGCGCCGCTTCGAGCCACACGTCTTCGTTCATCGGGCACGCAAGCGTCCCGTCACGGATCACCTGGCGCGCGCTGACGAGCTTTCCCGCCACCTCCTCGAGGCGGGCGGCGGCGATCCAACCCGGGCCGTGCCCTGGGTTCGTCTGCGTCACGCTCTTGAGGAGGAGCCGCGCCTTCTTGATGTCGCCGATCTCGGCCTCCGTCGACACCTTGATCGAGTTGAGATCCGTCAGGTATCCCTTCGGATCGACCACGGTCTGTCCGCTCACCGAGTCGCTCATCTGGTCGAGCTTCACCGAGAGCACCGCGCCGCGCGCCTCGCCGATGCTCTTCAGGTCGGTAAGCGGTGTCGCGCCGCCCGACATCGGCGTCTCGAGGCCGCCCGTCTCCTGCTGCCGCGCCTCGAGCGAGGTGTGGGTCTCCGTTTCCATCCGCGCGCGATCGAGCAGCGTGTCGGGGGCAGCCGAGAATTTTTCGTCGCGCTTGGCCGCCGCGCGGTGCTTGCGATGTTCGCCCGGCTCGGGGAGGTTCTCCCACTCGGCGCCGCTCACCTGCCCAAGGTCGCGCTTCAGGTCCGTGAACTGGTGCTGCAGCTTCGGACGGACCGCGCGGAACTTCGACAGCTGCTCTTCCACCCGCTTCTCGCGACGTGCGCGCCGCCGCTCGTCCATAGCCACGTCAATCTCCTCCCACACGCGGTCGGCAGCCTCGTCGTCGTCGTCGTACGGCATGTCGGCGAATAGGTTATCCTGGTACCCACCGAACGCGTCGAAATTCGATTCACTCAGATTCTCGGACGGCTTCTTCGGCGGGGCCACAACCGCCGCAGCCGGCGCCGAATTACCCTGCGCCTCTTGCTGCGACGACATTCGCGCAGGGCCGATGTCGCTCCGGGTCGTGAAACCCGTGGCGCCGCGACCAAGGCCGGCGACGTAGTTCATCGGCGTGTTGCCGCCACCATGGAGCGGAGTGTTGCGCTTCATGCTTCTGGCGGCGTCCTCGCCGAGCGCGTTTGCTGTCGTACCTCGTACTTTAGGAATTCCTACTTAGCTCCGGAAGGAATCCTGTCCTCATGAAAGGGATCGCGCGCTACGCGCGGCTAGCAGTCACGCGAGGCCCATCTCCTCGAAGGCGTCGTCGCCGAAGGCGCAATCGTCGTCGTCGTCGTCGTCGTCGTCGTCGGGGAAGGCGCCGTTCTTGCGAAGGAAGGCGAACGCTGCGGACATCGCGGCGTCCTTGTCCTTGAGCGCGAACTTCCCCTTCTCGGGGTCGCTGACGGCAACCGCGGTCACCGTCTGCCCGCCCTTCGGCGAGTCGGCCTTTGCCGCCGGCTGCACCACCTTGCCGCCAATCGCGGCGACAACCGAGTCCATCCACGCCGCCACGTCGACCTTGCCGGCCGACTTGTTGTGCGTGCCGTCGGGCACGTACGCGACGAGCGCGAGCTGCGTCGTCCCCGCAGAGAAGATCATCTTGCCCACATGGCCACTGCAGCCCTTGCGGTCCTCGGCGCCCTCCTCGGGCTCCGCGTTCATCGCCGTCATCGCCATCTGGAGCAGGTCGAGGTCGCCGTCGGGCGACTCGATCGTGGTGCAGAAGAAGTCGAGCCCGCCTGGAGAGGAGGTGGAAGTTTTGGAGGAGAGTGGGGGTGGTGGGGGTGGAGGCGGAGGCCGCAGCGACACGCACCCATGTCCGACGCGCCCTCGATCTCGACGCCCTTCTTGCCGCCCTCCTTGACCACCTTCTTCTCCAGCTTCTCGCGCTCCTTCGCCGGGTCCGGCGGCGGCTTCTCCTTCTTCTTCTCGTCGCCGCCCTTCTTCTCGGCCGTCTTCTCCTTTGCCGGCGCCTTCTCCTTCGCCGGCGCCTTCTCCGTCGTGGGCGGATTCGCCTCGCTCATCAGCTTCGTCTCGCCGAGCACAGCGACGAACTCGGGCTGGTTGACGCAAGTGGTGAACCAGCGCACGACACTGCCAAAGGGCTGGAGGTACGTGGAGTCCAGCACCAGCTTGAATGCGTTGAGCAGCGAGCACGCGACGACGATGTCGGCGAGCGTGATCGTCTGGCCCACGAGGTACGTGGTGCTCGCGAGATGCGACTGCAGAGCACCGAGCGCGCGCCCCAGGTCCTGCCTCGCCCGCTCAGTGGTAGCGGTATTGGACGCGACGAAACCGATCACCGGGAACGTCCACATCCCCACCGGCAGGTCAAGCTCGGACTTTGCAAACTCCACCCACTGGTCGACGAGCCCAGCCTCGAAGAACGATGCGCCGTACATCTTCGTGTCGGCGCGCATGCGCGCAACGTACCGAGCGATCGCCGCCGGCTCGGAAATACTGCCCTCTGCCGTCTCAAGCACGGGGACCTTGCCGAGTGGACTCTTCGCAATGAACGCCTGCGTCTTGTTGTCCGCGCCCATCTGAAACGGCGGGACCGCGACGTGCACCCCGTTGTAGCGGGCAACGATCAAGGTCTGCAACGCCTGGACGTTGCCTGGGTAAGTGAGCAGAGTGAGCCCGTCGCGCTCCGCAGTCGCCACCATTGCGAGAGGAGGAGCAGCGCCACGCGTGCTTCAGTGCCGCCGAAATCCTACTGCAGAGAGGCTCCTGTAGGTACTACGAGCTCTTCTGGATCCTCTCACGACCCACGCAGCACGCTCTGAGACACGAGGTCGCTGAGCGGGACGCCGAGATGGCGACCGACGGCTGCAAGGAACCGAAGCTCGAGTGTCGCTTCGGGCGGCAACTCGGCGCCGCGCGCGTCGCGTCCAATCGAGCCGTGCAGCACAGCGCGGACGTGCTGGGAGAGAAGCGCGACGTACTCAGCAGCGCACGACTCGTGGAATTGGCGGAGGAGCGTCGCGATGCCGAGGGCGAACGGCGCGCCGTCGAGCACCTCCTCCTGCGAGCGCGAGCTCGACGAGCCGACGAGGGTCGCGAGGGAGCCGCTCCAACTCATCTTGCCGAGCTGCGAGCATGTGAAGACTGCGAGGGCGAGCGGGAGCAGCGGGAGCCGCTCGCCTGTGATGAAGACCTGCAGCTCGGCCGTACCGAGCCCCGCCGATGCAGAGTAGCGCGCGATGCTGCCGATCACAGCCACTTCGGCGCCAGCACCCACCGAGGCGCCGTTGGCAGAGCGAGCGTCGGCGATCGCCGCGCGGTTAGCGGCGGCGAGCGTCGCGCGCAACAGGCCCGAGTCGCGCTTCGCCGTCGTGCCGAGCTGCGCGCCGATGTGGCGCCGCAGCAACTGCGCAGTCCCGCAGCGGGCAACCGTCTCGATCAGCTCGGGCCACAGTCGCTTAAGGGCGTCGGCGGTCGCAGAGTACAGCTTCGGCAGCTTCTCCGGCAAGATGGGCGGAGGCTCGAGCTGCGACGCCAGCCGCTCGAGCGCGCCGTGCGCATCGCCAAGCAGGGCGGCGCGGTACGCGCGCACGAAGAGGTTGAGTTGTCGCGCGATCATGCACGAGAGCAGCGAGTCGAGCCCGCGCAGCCCCGCGCAGCCGAGGCACTGGTGGAGCAGGCTGAACATTCTCGCGCCGACGAGCTCTCGCCCCTGCGCATCACACCACGCGCCAATGTCCTCGACGTACGTCGCGCGTCTCGTTGCTGTCACATAGAGAAGTTCTCGCAGCAAGCGGCCGACGCCGTTTCCGGCGGCGCCAGCGGCGGCGGGCGGCGGCTCGATCGGAGCGACGGGCGATTGGTAGCGAGAGTCGCGCGGCAGAACCTTCTTCTTGAGGAAGGCGTTGCGCTCCTGCTCGACAAGGAAGAGCACGACGCGTGCGAACTCCTCGTGCCACAGCTTGAGGCCGCAGATCTTGACGTAGTCCGAGATGTACTCTAGCGCGAGCTGGAAGCCCTCGAGCTTGGCGATCAGCGCCCCCAGCGCCGCCTCCACCTCCGCCGGCTTGCCCTGGCGGAAGTGCAGCGCGGCGTGCAGCGCGAGCACCACCTGACGCACGATCTCCTGGCGGATGCCGTCGTGAAGGAGCTCCTTCGGGTCGACCTTGATCACACCGAGCAGCGTCGTGTGCATGTTGAGGACGCCCTCTGTAAGCACCGACACGCGGTGCGTGTGGCGCGCGAGGCGGTGGCGAGCGTCGAGCTGGGACCACTCTCGAAGTTCCGTGCGGACGACCTTGACGGGCAGCTGAGCGAGCTCATGCGCCTGCAGCTGCACCACCTCGAAGAGGATCGCGAACATGTTCTCGGGGATGACCTGGAGCACGCGGCGGACGTACGCGACGAGCTCCGACGAGTAGTACTGCGAGACTGAATGCAGGTCGGGCGAGTTCGCCTGATTGATGCGGACGAGGGGCGAATCCAGGATCGAGACGAGCTTGAGGAAGGTGGCGCGCAGCTTGAGCACGCAGAACGGGTCGCGCTCAATCCGCGAGCGCATGAGCTCGGTGTAGTCGTCGATCGACTCCCACGCGTACGACATGTCGGAGACGACCGAGAGCGTTACGAGCGTGGACTCGCGCACATTCACGACGCGGATCATCCGTTGCAGCAGCTCGCGCGTCTCCTGGAGGAACTGCTTGATCTGCAACGCCGCCTCAATCTGATGAAACTGCTCAACCTCCGACAGCGCGCCGATCATGTGGTGCATCTTACGCCCCGCCGACGTCGCGTCGGCCGAGTCGAGCGCGCGCACCTGAGTTGCAAGCTGGCCAAACCACTCCTGCAGCTGCGCGTCCTTCCCGACACGCGTGAGCGCTTTCGTGCCCGAGAAGAAGTCGGCGAGCTCCAGTAGCCGCTCGTCTGCCTGAGCACGGCACTCGGCCCACATCGTCTCCTTGCGCTCGAGCAGAGACGAGATGAGCTTGCGGAGGTTGTACTCGAACTGGCTCGTGTTCATGATGAGCAGGAGAAGCTGCTCAGCCTCGCGGCTAGCCTCCGCCGCCGCTGCCGCGTCGACTGACGCGCCGCGCCGCGGCCGCTCGCGGCGATGAAGCATCAGCCAGCGGATCGTCACGTTGCACTCGCGTGCGCAGTGAATGAGGTCGGGCGTCGCCTCGAGAACGTACTCCTCTGTCAGGACGCCCTCGGTCAGGTGGTGCTGCAGCAGCGCCTTGCACTCGCCGATGCGCTCTCCGTACGCCGCGTAGAGTGCGCGCGTGTTCGCTGCCGTGGTTGTGTTCGCCAGCGCGGCGCGCGCCGCCTTGTACGGCTCCCACGCATGGGACAGCTGGACGACGAAGCCCATGTAGTAAGTGATCACCCAGTTGTCGGCGAAGTGGCGGTCGACGATCTCGCGCATTGTGTGCTGTTCCGCGTCGAGCACCTCCGGCGCAAAGTAGAGCAGCACGAAGAGCATTCGCGCTTGAGTCGACAGCGCCGTCGACCGGTGCTGAGGTAGCGGGTACGAGGAGATCTGGCCGTACATGTCCTCGGACCGCAGGCGGGCGATCATCATCTGCACCAGCGCGTTCGGGATCCCCGCGCGGTTCGGGATGCGCAGGAAATACTCCTCGGGGTAGTTCGGCGGCCGCCGAACCATACCACTGCGGTCGAGGACGGTGGGCGAGTATCCGGTCGCGCGGACGAGCAGGCACACGTCATCAATGCTCTCAATCGTCGATGCGCCGCGGTGTCGATAGTAAGCCACGAGGAGGCGCTCGCGCACCGCGCCCTCGATCCGCGCGTCCATCAGCAGCAACATCACGCCGTAGAGGTAGAGCGCCTCGCACATGAGCTGCTTGCCGTCCTCGTCAAGCAGCACCCCCTCCACCGTCTGCTGGATGTACACGCCCTCGCGTAGGTCTTGCAGGCACCGCGCAAAGTCCTTGATGTACTTGTAAATGCTCTCGAACAGGCCGAAAAAGCGATCGATCAGCGGGCCGTGGGTCAGCCAGACGTCTTCGTCCCGCTCGACCAGCTCAGCGCTCGCCTCAATGCGGTGCTCGTAAAGCTCGGGTGATTTGAGGTAGCGGAAGTCGAGCAGCACGTCCTGGTAAAGCTTCTGCTCGGCTTTGTCGGCCAGCAAGAAGAGCGTGGGAGTGTGGTCCGAGAGTCGCAGCAGCTCGGCGATGAGCGCCTCGCCCCGCGCGCTCAAGCGGAGGAGGGTCTGATTCGCGGACATCGGAGGAGGACGGCGCCGTGAGGAGGACGGCGCCGTGAGGAGCGTCGGGCGGCCCGAGTTGCTCTTTTTACGAGTCGCTATTTACTAGTAGGAATTCCTACCTGTACTGAGTCTGCACAGCTTGCTGGCCGGGGGACAGCGAAGGCGGCGAAGTGGGACAGCATCGCCTCGGCCTTCTCTGCAGAAATGTTGTACACCGGATTGACGGGCGCAGCGGACGACAGCCATTCGTCGGGCACCTCGCCGCCGCCGCCGCCGCCGGGAGCGAGAGCGGCGATGCCGATCGCGAGGCCGGAGAGGCAGTAGCAGGTGTGGTAGTAGTCGCGCGAGCGGCCGGGCTTGTCGCGGAGCCCCCCGTGCGGCACCTGGCAGCACACCATCACGTAGTCGAGCAGCGCACGCGCGTTGAAGAAAGGAGGCGCGCCCGCCGCCGCCGCGTCGTCGCCGCGCCCCTCGCCGCCGCTGCGGTGCCGCTGCTGGATGGCAGCGTGGAGCAGCGGGAAGCTGCCACCTTGCCAGAACGAGTAGCAGCCGTCGACGAGCTTGTTTGTCCGCCCCTGGAAACCGCCCTCCGCGCCCATCTGCCTCTGCGCGAGCCAGTGGGCGAGCTGCGGCACCCGGAGGCGGTCGACTGCACCGAGGAGCACTAGGCCGGCGAGCCCGCAGAAGGTGTACCCGCCGTGAGCCTCCTCGCCAGGCGTCGCGCCGATCCCGCCCTCGTGCGTCTGGCACGACGCGATCCACTCGGCGGCTCCCGCCGCCAGCTCGGCGTCGAGCACGTTGGCGAGTGATGCGACCGCCAGCGCCGTGTACGAGCCGCGCACATCGCACTCCCCATCCTCGTGCATGCGGAAGCCGCCTTCGGCAGTCTTCATCCGCAGTAGGAACGAGCGCAGTCTGGCGCGGTCGAGGCACGCGTATGCGCGCTCGGTGCCGAGCGTGGCGAGGGCGCACACCGCCGCGTACGTCGGCGCGAGGTGCGGCGCCTGCGCCGGGCCGCCGCAGAAGCCGCCGGCGCCGTCTTGGCAGCGCGAGAGGAAGCCAGCGACCTGGTCGGCGAGCTCCGCCGGCACGCTGCCCGGGGCAATGAGCTCGAGCGAGTGCACGATCCAGTAGCACAACCACGGACGCGATGCGTCGAGCGAGCTGTACGCACCGCTCAGCTGGCCGAGCCCCGAGAGTAGGTATGCCACGTGCGCGTCGCGGTGGAGCACGATGCGCTCCCGCTGCAGGGTGCCGTCCAGGTGCCGCTGCTTGCCGTACAATCCCGCGCACGCGGCCTCTGTCTGCAGCTGGTCCGCCTTGGAGGACTTTGTCATTTCCTCCTTTCGTCGAATTCCTACAGTAGCTTTCGTGCCGTGCTGACGAGGTCACCGAAGTAGAACAACTCGGAAAAATAGTCCGATCTGGTAGCATGCGCCCACCTTGCGGCACGGCGCTCTTATTACAGTATTTTTTGTGTCTCGCATCATACAGTGGAGTATGTAGTGTTGGCCTGTAGTGTTAGACAAATCGTAGTTTTGAGACTCTTTTCATTAGGGAGACCGATCTCCACGCAGCCAACGAGCCCAGGACGACCTCGTTGTGTAATGCTGTGGTTGGGACTTCACGCGGGTGTGCTCCTCCCGGGGCAGCACGCTCCGTCGCGGCGGCCCACGAGGGCGATGGTAACGATGGGCGAGCCGGTGGTGAAGCTCGGCACCCGCGGCTCGCCGCTCGCTCTGGCGCAGGCGTACGAGACAAAGAAGCGGTTGGCAGAGGCCTTCCCCGACGAGCTTGGGGACGAGTCTGCGGTGGAGATCAAGGTCATCAAGACCACGGGCGACCTGGTTCTCAACAAGGCGCTCGCAGAGATGGGCGGCAAGGGCCTTTTCACAAAGGAACTGGACGTGCAGCTGCTGAACGAGGAGGTCGACATCTGCGTGCACTCGATGAAGGACGTGCCGACGTGGCTCGTGCCGGGCACGATCCTGCCCTGCAATCTGCCGCGCGAGGACACGCGCGACGCTTGGATCTCGCCGAACGCTGCGCGGCCGAGCGATCTCGCGGACGGCTCCGTGGTGGGCACCGCGTCACTACGTCGTCAGGCGCAGCTCCTCGCAAAGTGCGCCCCGCGCGGTCTCGCCCCCCTCCTGTCCCCGCTCCACCCGGCGCCTCGACC
>MDTG01289234.1_pt1 | contig 10668 bp, 7 predicted proteins | sample 811421 | NCBI WGS metagenome assembly MDTG01 (sample SAMN05326645, study PRJNA326480) | marine metagenome | isolation source: seawater | place: Pacific Ocean: South East | collected 2011
AAAGAGCCCAATGAACCAATCAACTGAAGGACGCCTGGTCATACAAGAAGTGTAAAAGTTTTATTAATCAGGGAGCAATGAGTCGTAGAACAAGCAAGTAAATGATTTGCTTAAGAAGGTTATTTAGGCTTTACGGATAATGGAAACCAACACAAACTTCAGCAATCTCCAATGCAGTTGTAATGATAACCGTTGGAAAATTGGTAACGGAAGGTCAGCAGTCTAAATAGCTCTAAGCTACTCAGTTTGTTTGCATAATTAGTAAAAATTTCTGGAATTATTATCAGATCAGGCCCAAGAGTGCTTCTATTTACTGGTACATTTAAGTAAAGAGTTCTTCGTCTTTAAAATGCTATATTACAGTTAAGAAATAAAGCATCCCAGCGACAATACCTTGTGCCACGAAAAAAACGGTGAAACGATATAATATATGAACCAATAGAAAAGATTTTTATTTATCTCAATTGGATTAATTATTTCGCTCAAGAATCCAAAAGCAACGAAAAGCAAAACTAATGGAGCGAACATCCTCTTACCCAATAGTTTGGACTTATAAAGCAGATAGGCGACAATATAATAACCGACTGGAAATTGAGAAAACAGTACTCTACCTAATTCTGTCAAATTGTTGCTGTAAGAATTCATTGCGTAGCATACTTTAACAGTGCTACCTCATTTAATAATGAGAAGAAGCATCCTAGCTTGAAACAAGATTAAGCGTTTAAAAATTTTATCTTGTGTCACCAGTTCTTTGCTTCATCGAAAGCTTGCATTTTGCAAAACTCATACTTTAATGTTTGGGACATCCTTAATGTCTTTCTCTAGCCATATTGAGGCCGGATCGCCAGCTATATCTTTTATGTTCCATGAGGTTTCAGTGTTGTCAAAGGTCGGTACGCGTTGAGTGCTTAGCTTACCCGTCTAGTATTTCGCCTTTAGTAGTAAATGAGAATTACAAAGTACAAAGCAAGCGGATGCCTATGTTATACTTACAGTATGCCTATGGATCTTTAAGTTTATTTTTGATTGCATAGAGTAATCCCATTTTGCTTTTCGCTTTAACCATTTGGAGGTAGCGTTGTGGTAAAAAATGCGAGTGTCTCAAAAATATGGTTTTAATATTCCTGTTCCGCATTAGGGGAATTTATGGTTTTTCCTTGAGTTTATAGTAATTGCTCTGAGTGCTCGCAAATATATACTTACGGAATATTTACTAAAACGGTTTTGTTCATTTCTTTGTGGCATTTGTAATATAATCGCCGGAATTCACGCGAAAATTTAAGATGACATTTGAGCTCTTAGAGTTTACTGGGCTTTCTCACGGGAAAAAGCGATTAAACGATGTTTGGTGTTATATTTTTGAAAAAAGTATATGGCAATGAACCCAAATGACTGAGCAAATTTTTACTAATGCAAAATTAATTTTGGATAATGAAATAATCAATGGATCCCTTGTTATCGACAATGGTGAAATTAATGATTTGCAAGAAGGACGTTCTGCAGTTCCGTCAGCGTTTGATTGTGGGGGTACATATATAGCGGCTGGTCTAATAGAACTTCATACCGATAATATGGAGAGGCACATTAGACCGCGCCCTAGCGTCCAATGGCCACTGGATAAGGCAATTCTTGCTCACGATGCCGAGCTAGCATCCTGCGGTATTACTACGGTTTTTGACGCAATGCGCATCGGGTCAATTCATGGAAGCCAAAATTCTACAAAAACGATGGCTCGCCAATTCGCGAATGCAATATTGAATTTGAGAAAGAAAGATATTTTAAAAATAAGCCACTTTATCCATTTGCGTGCTGAAATTTGTTCGAATAATCTTTATGATGAACTTCAAAGATTTAGTAAATCCGATCGGGTTGGCATAGTAAGTATCATGGATCATACCCCTGGAGAAAGGCAGTGGAGGGACATTCAAAAGTGGCGTGCGTTTACGATAGAAAGAAATTCAATTAGTGGTTTAGTATTAGATGATCACTATGAAAACCTTATAAACATAAAAGCCAAATTTGGCTCCGTAAATGAAACTCGAGTTGTTGCTGAAGCCACTCGTCTTGGCGCGGTTTTAGCAAGCCACGATGATACAACTAAAGAGCATGTCCGATCTGCAGCTAAGTATGGTGTCAGAATAGCTGAATTTCCAACGACCCTCGAAGCGTCTCAAAACTGTCGTGCAAATAATATTTCTATTTTGTTGGGGGCTCCAAATCTCATTCGTGGTAGGTCACATTCAGGAAATATATCAGCAACCGCATTGGCTGAAAAAGATCTTCTAGACATTTTGTCGTCTGACTACGTTCCTGCGGCGCTTCTAAATGCAGCCGTAAAGCTTGGTGATTTATGGGGGAATTTAGCCAAGGGACTAACAACGGTTACTTTAGCGCCAGCGGCTGCAGTAGGTCTTAAAGATCGAGGTGCGTTGCGCATCGGGCTACATGCGGATTTTATTTTGTTTGATAGGGTTGGAAATAGTGTTGTGATAAGAGAGACTTGGTCAAAGGGGGGGCGTGTTAGTTAGCTAGCTCGGTCAAAAAAATGACTGATTATTTTCTATAACTTGCTTCTCTCAATTTTTTTAACTATTTTTTTCTGAGATTTGATTTACTGAAGATCTGTAACGTTCTAGTTCAAAGTCACTTAAGTTATCTCTCCAAATAAAGTATTCTTGGCGAAGGCGTGATCGTACCAATTCATATTTTTTGGGAGTTCCTCGGGTTTCAAACCAATTTTGGACGGCTCTTATGGCGTTTTTCTGCAAATTTTTTCGTTTCTTACCAGTTTTAAATTCTGTCTCACGCCAATAAACATAGAACATCCAACTGTCATCTACGGCTAATGTCTTTTTACTTGACAAAGGATACGCTGCATCCAACAGATCTGCTATCTCAAAAGCTAACTTATTTGGTAATTTAACATTATTGATCGCACCTGAGCGAATGCAATCGGATAAAATCTTGGCATCGCCTGTTTTCTTATACTTTTTAAATACTTCTATAAGTTTTTCTTGTTTTTCTTTTTCGTTATTCATTTTCTGCAATGGCGCTCCATGTCACTTCAAGTATGCTGGTTCATACATTTATACTTAAGTTTACTCTATTTTGGTTAAAATTTGGAAGTTTAATTGGCTGAAATTTATTTGTATTGAAATTTTGAATGACTCGTAATTGGTAGGGGAAAAACCTATGGCCTTAAATTCGTCAACCTTATAGCATCTCTTAACTTCGTCTTAAAAAAAATAGTTAGACATCAGTTTCAATTGGCTGGAATTCAAAATGAGATTTTCACGGTATTCTATCTACTATGTCCCGGACGGACTTTTGGGCAAATTTGGTGCTTCCTGGTTAGGCTGGGATATTCAGGCCCGTAAATCTGTGCCTTTTTTGCAGATTCAGAACAACGAGATTGATTTAAACCAACTCACAGAGAAGCCCCGGAAATATGGTTTTCACGGAACATTAAAAGCTCCATTTCGCCTAAAGTCGTGCAAGACTGAAAAAGAATTGATTGCAGATTTTGAAGGTTTTTGTCGAAACCAATCGTCAGTCTCTTCAGAAAAACTAGTTCTTCAAATCATTAATGATTTTCTGGCACTAGCTCCAAGCAAACAATCAATACAGATTAATCGATTAGCCCAAAATTGCGTTACTTTCTTTGAGCGATACAGAGCTCCACTTAACAAAATGGAACTGGCCAAAAGGCGCAGCAAACCATTAACAACTTATCAACAGGAAATGCTATCAAAATGGGGATACCCATTTGTTTTTAAGGACTTTAAATTTCACCTCACGCTTACAGGGAAAATATCCAAAACTCAGGTTGATGAACTTTTGTCTTTCTTGGGACCTAAAATTAAACCGATTGTTGGGGACCGTTTCAGTATCAAAGAATTAGTCCTAGTCGGCGAAGATCAAGAGGGTTTATTCCACGGACTTATTCGAAGAAAGCTTAAATATTAGCCTTACAAGGCCACCGTTACTATTAATCGAAATCAAGCACCTTAGAGTATAACTTCAGCGCCGATGGCCTCTTTAGGGTGTGGTTGCTGATGTTTAATTAATGGTTTTTTGTAAATTAGAATTAGTGTTTATTTTTTATGAACATTATTATGCTAGTCCGAAACGAAAAAGCAATATGGCAAGGGGAAATTATGCCATCTAATAAAGTTTTAAATTCGACCCTTCTTGTAGGGAATAATGCCAGGGGTCCGATTCTACATTGTCAGGAAGGCTTAAGTTTCTGGGGTGGAGTTGACCCTGATACTGGTACCATCATTGATGTCCATCACTCAAAACATGGCGCCTCACTTTCCGGAAAAGTAGTACTTATGCCAACTTCAAGAGGTTCGTGTAGTGGTAGCGGTGTGCTGTTGCAGTTGGCGCGAAATGGAAATGCTCCGGCAGCGTTGGTATTCCGTGAGAAGGAAAATATATTGACTTTAGGAGCGATAATTTCCACTCAGCTATTTAATAGTCCGCTTTCTGTGGTGCGACTGGAACCCACCATTTATAGTGCTTTGGCCAACGCCGATGAAGCCAAAATTCTCGATAACAAGCTAATTTTTGGCTCACAAAAGGTTGTACTGTTGAAACCAGAAATTGATTCTTTGACGTTGAGCAATAAAGATTTGGAGATGCTTGGAGGATATCGTGGGCATGCACAAAAAATTGCGATGGAAACTTTGTGTTTAATGGCTGCTGCGCAAGGCGCGGATGGATTAATTGATGTCTCCCGCGCACATATAGACGGGTGTATTCTCGCTCATGATGCAAATTTAGATTTTGCGGAAAAAATGAGTGCAATTGGTGCAAAAACCTGCATTCCCACTACTATCAACGCAATTTCAGTCGACCGGGAAAACTGGCAAAAACAGGGCGTGGAACCGGATTTTGGAGCAAAAGCAAGCCGGCTTGCAGATGCATACGTAGACATGGGCGTGCGCCCAACTTTTACCTGTGCACCATATTTTTTAAAAGATTTACCGGAAACAAATGAAGCCATTGGCTGGTCTGAGTCTAACGCTGTTATTTATGCTAATTCGATTTTGGGCGCCCGTACAGAAAAGCATCCAGACTATCTTGATCTATTCATAGCAATTACTGGGCGTGCACCAAATTCAGGAGTATATTTGGCTGATAATAGGGTGCCCGAATGCGAAATTAAAGTAAACTTGCCCTCGAGCTTCGATGATGCAATTTGGCCAATGCTTGGTTGGCTTGCTGGTGCTAAATCCCCAAATAAAATTCCACTAATAACAGGGCTTGAGGCAGCTTCACCATCGCCTGATGAACTACAGGCTTTATGCGCGGCTTTTGGCGTAACGTCAGCCGCGCCAATGCTGCATATTCGTGGGCACACACCAGAAAGCCATCTCATGCCACTTCACTGTTTAAAGCGATACTACATAACGGTTGAAGAAATGAAAAAGCTTTGGAATGAATTTAACGCTTCGGGCACTCGCATTGACCTAGTGGCAATTGGAAGTCCTCACGCCTCCTTGGCAGAATGTAGGCGTTTTGCAGAGTTTTTTGCTAAGAAGACATGCAATTACGCCACCCAAACAATCTTAACTGTAGGAAGAAATGTATTTTCTGATGCCTCCAACGAAGGTATTTTAACACATTTAATGAGGGCAGGTGTAAAGGTAATTCCTGATCTTTGTTGGTGCTCAATGACAGAGCCAATTTTTCCGAAGAACGCTAAAGTTGTTATGACCAATTCTGGTAAGTACTCTCATTATGGAAAAGGATTGACTGGTCGAGACATTCGCTTCGGTAGTTTAAAAGATTGCGCACTTGCTTCACAAACCGGTAATGTACCATCAGGGGTTCCAAAATGGCTCATCAATCAAAGATAAATTATTTTGAATGAAACCAAATTTTTTATGGATTATTTTCGCAAACGTACTTCAGACGTTGCAACGTAAACTGAAAAAATAATATGAAAAAAAAGGATTGGGATCATAGATTTTCAATGGACGACTACCTTTTTGGTAAAGAGCCAGCAAAAGCTCTTTTGAAACTAGAAAACTATTTGGCGCCCAATGGTGAAACTTTTGTGGTCGCCGACGCGGAGGGCCGCAATTCAGTTTACCTCGCCAGCAAGGGCTACAAGGTCACGGCATCGGATTATTCAAAGGTAGCAAACGAAAAGGCACAAGAGCTTGCTTTAAGCCGAAGCGTCAAAGTGAATTACAGAGTTGAAGATTTTTTTGATATAGATTGGTCGGAGAAACAGTATGACTACGTAGTTGGTATATGTTTCCAATTTGTCCCTCCGCAAAAGATAAATGAAGCACTTTTAGGTTTGAGAGCAGCGACTAAAAAAGGCGGCATTCTATTAATTCATGGGTATATTCCTGATCAAATAGAGTTGGGCACTGGTGGGCCCAAAGACGTTTCACTAATGTATACTAAAAAGACATTTACGAACGTTTTCAAAGACGATGAAATTATTGTGAATGAAGAGTATAGGGCCAATTTGTCAGAAGGCGTTGGGCATAATGGGACATCAGCAATGATTGATTTTATTGCCAGACTCTGACCGAAATTAGGAACAACCTCTTGAGTGGAACTTAAAACAGGAGCTTGCAAACTTGCTATTAAACGAATTTGACTTGCCTTAGCTAGAATTTGAAATTTATCACTTCAACGGCGCATTCGGGGCATTTGATCAGGATCTAGTTTTAACTCAATCAAATTCGGACCAGATTGCTGTTTCATTAATTTAAACGCCAATTCCAAGTCTTCATTAGAAGCCACCGTAAAGCCATTTCCTCCCATTGCTTTAGCCATATTGGCGAAAGAGGGCCATTTGAATTCTGAAATGGCAGGTGACATTTGCCGGTCCCGAAATTGAATATGTTCGGCGCCGTAGGCAGAGTCGTTGCAGACAATAATTTGCAAGTTTATACCTGTTCTTACTGCCGTATTAAATTCATTTATGCCTCCCAGCATAAAACCACCATCTCCGATAAATAGACAAACCGTTTTATCTGGATTGGCATGTGCCGCTCCAATGGCTTGCTGAAGTCCCTGTCCAATCGCTGCAAAGTTTGCGCTATGAATGAAACTAAGTGGATCAGGCGCAGATACGCGGCACCACACTTCTGTCATGAAGCGTCCTCCATCTGTTACCAGTATCCTGTCTTTGGGTAGTATTTCATTTAAGCGGTCCAAAGCGAAGCAAAAGTTGATATACCCATCGCAAAGATTATGGTTAGTTTGAGTATCTAATTGCATCAATACATTCATTTGGAGTTCTTTTGAAAAACCGGTTCCAGGCATTTCTGCCTCATTAAGCCAATAGATGATATTGTCGGCAGCCAATTTAGGATCAGAGATCAAGGCCGCATCGGGCAGAAAAGTTCTACCAACATCGTTAGGATCATCGCTAATCTGGATTACCCGTTTGCCTTTGAATAGGTTTCCCTTATCAGTTGTAAAAGTATGCAAACTTGCTCCAAAAGAGACAATGCAGTCTGATTTTGATATCATTTCATATGCAGCTGCGTTGCTCAATGTACCACAAATACCAATATTGTTGGGATGATGTGTAAATAGCCCATTAGCTTTGAGTGTAGTTGCTAAAATTGCATCCAAACGTTCAGCTAGTTGAACTATACTATCTTTTGCTTTGATTGCTCCAATTCCGCCAAGAATTAAAGGGCGTTTTGCAGACATAATCATGCCAAGGGCCTGATCAAAAAGGTCTCCGGTCGAAACCAATGCTTCGGATTTGAAAATAGGCTTGATAATAGGGTGATATTGAGTTTCTTGCCACATGAAATCGATTGGCATATTTAATACGATTGGTCGCTTTTCCTTCTCCGCCCTGAAAAATGCATTAGCAACATCGTCTGCTGTTGTTTCTGGAGATCGCAATTGCTCAAAGCCAGCGCCGGTAGCCTTTACTACTTCTCGTTGATCAATATTCTGCAAACCTAGATGATTACTAACTGCTGTATCTCCACATAACAAAACTATTGATTGTCTCGCTCTGACACCTTCCGTCAACGCAGTTACGCAATTGGTCAGGCCAGGTCCGTGTGTTACAGTGGCAACACCCGTTTTGCCAGAGGTATGAGCATATGCTATAGCCATAAGAACTGCGCTGCCCTCGAAAGCAACAGGGATATACGATGCGCCACAGGATTCCACAAAGTCATTTATCATAAAAAGGTTGGCATCGCCCATTAAGCCAAACATGGTTTCAATTTTATGCTCATTTATTGAACGTGCGATGGCCTGATGTACATAAAGGGTTACTGACATTACTTTTTATCCTCGAAAAATCGCGTACAAGGTACGCTAAATAATAAGCCTATACTAAGAAAAATGCATATTGGCTCAGTTTCTTTATAAGATTCGGATTTAGGGGCTTATTGGGTGTGCCCAGTACATTCTTAGCGATATCAATATGTTAGTGATCGAGAAATAAAACGCAAGTTCCTAATTTTATACAATGTTTCGCCCGATGAGTTTGAGGGAAAGACTGGTCAGTGGCACTTGATACAAAAAAGAGTTGTTTGACCTAAATAACAGAAACCACTGACGATAGGCTGTGTCCTTGCTCTGAGTTTAGTGCCCCAGCTAGTCTATCGAATTGATCTTTGGGTTGGGGATCTTTGGGTTGCGAAGTTGGTATAACTTTTTCCTAACATCATAATAAAACTGGGGCGTTTAAAAATAATAAAGTATAAAATGTAAAACCATTTGTGTCCGATCATTAGACGGTAATGCAAATTCGCTTTTTAAAAACATTCATTTTTCAAAAATGCCAGAAGCCAATAAGACGCCAAAAGCAACAAGGCCAACGCCAACCGTTTTTGTTAGTGTGATTGCTTCCTCGAGAAATAGTACCCCACCTATTAATGCTAAGATGGGTGTTAATGCACCGAATGCCCCAGCTTGGGCAGTACCGATCTGCTGTACTGCAATTGAGTAAAAAAGAAGCGCTAATACAGCGTTAAGGAGGCCCTGTAAGATTGACATATTTAAAATATCGTACCAATTCACTTCCTGAAAGCCTATATTTCCCGACAATGTAAGTATGGGCAGAAAAGTAATTGTCCCCCAAAATAAACCTATAACTAATCCATGAGTTGGGCTCAGGCCGCTCCGCCGAAAATGTATCGTATAGACAGAAAATAAGCCTGCACCCAAGAGAAATAACAAGTGACCTTTCCAAACATCTGATTCAGATCCACTTACTATCTGCCATAGACCCACAAGCAATGCTCCAAATAAGATGAAAACCAATCCCATAATCCGGCTGTTGCTGACAACTTCACCAAGTAATATCCATGAAAATAACGCTGTCCAAAACGGAAGCATGCCGGGAGCAATAGCGCCGGCATCAGATGCCGGCGCGTAGAATAATCCAAGCGATATAAAGTAGGGGAAAACAGCACTACTACCTATAGTTAGCATTAATGTACTGATCAAACCTTGATTACGTACTAAAACGCCGAGTTTTATCATAAACGGAATTGTAATTAATGCGCCACTTAGCAAGCGAAGAAATAGAATTTCTTCCACTGTGAAACTACCCCTCACGCCCCAGCGGGTACCGAGCAGAAAAACTGCCCAAATAGTGACTGCGGCCAGTGCCGTGGATATTCCCACGAGACGTGGCGAATGGTATTTCATTTTTATGGGTCTCATTTGGAAGTGGAGTTATCTATGGGTCTTTGTGACATGCTTAGATACCCTAGTACAAGCTATCACTGGCTTGAAAAATTCACTTATTTACTGGCTGCTGTGTCTTGGAAGTTGATGCTGCAGGTATCCGACTGAATCCCTGTAAGGTTTCTTAAACTCATTTTCATAATCCTTGGATAATTTCGAAAAGGTGGCAAATGAAATCTAATATTATGGATAATTAAATGCTTGAAAAAATCTTTCGAGAATAAAAGTGCAAAGCTCGCATTAAGGATTCTCAAAATCTACCTCTCCTGAGGTATTTAGGCTAAAAATAAACTTATATATCAAATAAAACGGAAATGGTTGCAGGTCAGAAACTGAAAAAATAGTGGATAAGCAACGTGACTTTAGTTGGTATAAAAGGGATACAATTCAACGTTAGGAATTTAATCATATGCCAGGCGATGGCGCTCCACAACCACGGCATCCGTCCAACCCATTTTGGCTAGGTGGTATAAATATATGCACCAACAATCTCATGTCCGATGACAGCAAAACGATATTGTGACTTCATTCTATGACCATAGTCTACTTCTAAACTTTAATGACGCTGCTTGAAATTATAATCAATATATTTTTGGTCTTTTTGTAACAACACAACTATTTTGCACTAAATTATAATAATGGGCTTGGATTCGTCCCATAATCTAATTCCCTAATATTTGTTGGACACTCCATGAAGTGAAAGTTAGACAACTGGTCCGGAAAGAGAATAATAGCTTCTGGAAGCGCTAAATTTATTTGAAGTTTTCCGGAAAGCTGCGCGATAAGGAGATTCTTAGAGGTGGTTACAAAATTCAAATAGCCACCTTTAAAGTTGATTTGCAAAACCATTAGTCGGTGTTTCGGAGAGGAAAAAAACGTTAATTAAAAATTTTACTTCTTTCTTAATTGTGTTACTGTTTACGTGTAGCCAACTGGACTGACTCGAAACTGTTAAGGACAGACCATGGTTGC
>MDTG01382837.1_pt1 | contig 10668 bp, 10 predicted proteins | sample 811421 | NCBI WGS metagenome assembly MDTG01 (sample SAMN05326645, study PRJNA326480) | marine metagenome | isolation source: seawater | place: Pacific Ocean: South East | collected 2011
ATCGTTCCTTTAAACGTCTTACGCTCGTTTTCCGGCAACTTGGGACGCCCAGTTGCGGCTTTTCGATACTGATCTTTTTCAGAGGGAGTCACGATGGGAGTAGACTCCGGGAGTGGTAATTTGTGGGAAGGGTCGTAAGCAATCTATTTCTGCACCAATTGTCTAAGAATGTCCACAAATGCGACACAATGGCGAACTTTGGTCTATAAAGGTAAACCAATGTCAATAACCGGTTAGCCGAATGTGAAGCGAAAGATGTTGCTGCTTAACGGATTGAGACCGAATTTCGGAATACTTTAGAGCAGTCAAAAAGCTCTCAAATGTCAACCTATGAGGACGAACGAAATGAAGGAGAAAAGGGCAGGACACAGGCAGTTGTGCTGCGGGTTTCAAGGGGTAAGCCGGAAGGCTAAAGCCTCGCAACCGTGGGAGATCAACATGCGTCAAGTGGCGCGGGCGTGCGATGAATTTTGGGACCAAAGAGGAGTGCCGCAACCGTCGCGCACCTTTTGCTTTGAGAACACAAGCCACCACTGGTCAACACCCACAGGAATTTAATTATGAGCAACAACACAGACATTACTACGACAACAACAAACGGAAATGCGCTTTCTGTTTTCACCAATTCTAATTCATTTGAGCTGGCACAAAGAGCAGGCAAAATGCTGGCTTCAAGCGATCTTGTTCCAAAGCAATTTCAGAACAATGTTCCAAATTGTGTTATCGCTCTCAACATTGCGTCTCGCTTGGGAGCTGACCCGTTTTCTGTCCTGCAATCACTTTACATTGTGCATGGTCGTCCAGCGTGGTCGTCGCAGTTTTTGATCGCGATGGTCAACGCTTCAGGGCGTTATAGTCCGTTGCAGTTTCGCATGAGCGGGCAGGGCGACACTAAAGCGTGTGTAGCTTGGGCGAAACACTTAGAGACTAAGGACGTGGTTGAAGGCCCCGAGGTTTCTATTGCAATGGCAAAAGCGGAAGGGTGGTTTGGAAAAAGCGGGTCTAAGTGGCAAACGCTTCCTGACCTTATGCTCAGATACAGAGCGGCAGGGTTTTTTGCTCGTCTGTATTGCCCGGATCTTTGTCTTGGCATCAGAACGATGGAAGAGGAAAGCGAAATAGGAAACAAAGCGTCGTCTCGTGAAGTTCCCTCGTTTACGCCAACAAAGCAGACCGACATGCCAGTCGAAATGGTGAATGGGACGGAGACAGTAATAATTGACGCAGAAGAAACTTCTGAGAGCGCACCAGAGCCGGACACCCGAGCCGATGCCCTTGCCGACGTGCTTGGTTTAGTCACTGCTTCAAAAGCTGCCCCCACAGAAATTGAGCAAGTTTTGCGAAAGCGAGATATTTTAGGATCAACTGGAACGATCCCGCGATTAGGCGAAGCAAAGTTGCGAGACATTGCTAACGAGTTCGATTCAATTGAAGCCGAAGCATTAGCCTTAAACGTGGAGCAAACAAACTTAGGGGCACTGTGAGCGAAGCATATCACGCCAGAAAGGCGACGCCTGACAATCGGCACGCTCCAGTTTCAAAAAGCCTGCTGTGGGATTTTGTTAAATCTCCTTATAAGTGGGCGCACAAAAAACCGACCGAGCCAACAGCAGCAATGCGTCTTGGAACAATTGCGCATTTAATGGTCCTTGAGCCTGAAAAGGTAGCCGAGCAGGTAAGGGTTAGCCCATTTGATTCTTTTAGAACAAAGGAGTCAAAAGCATGGCGCGACGAACAGAAAGAAGCAGGCAGAGTTATTATGACGTCGTCTGAAGCAGCGGCACTTGAAGGAATCAAATCCGCAGCAGGATTAGCAATCGCAGACTGTTTGAGCGGCGCCGCTGAATACGAATGCGAAGTCGAAGTGTCAGCGGTTTTTAATGATGTTGAGCTTTGTGGCTTGATAGATCTTGTCGGGCCAGGGGGCGACACTTTGTGGGATTTAAAAACCACAAACGCTATTGGCGACGAACGCGCAATACAACGCCTTGTTTACGATAGAGGCTACGATGTGCAGGCAGCGCTGTACACTGACCTTTACGCTTACCACAATGACAGGCAGGACAACCTGCCAGAGTTTGGATTTATCTTTGTCGAAACCTCTGAGCCTTACGAAGCGACGTGGGTAAAGTTGTCAGACGCTAGCCTGACAAGCGGTAGGGCAAGATACCTGCCAATGATAGAGCGGTGGAAGGCGTTACGGGACGTGCCCCTTGGCGATCTCCCGGGCGGAGTGACAAAAGGAACAGTAATTGAGCCACCAGCGTGGATCCGCATCGAGGATTAAATGCCTCGAGCAAGAATGTGCAAAGACTATGAATGCAAGCAGCGAACAACTTGCTATCGATACCTCGCTCACCCCAGCTTTATCCAAACAGAACAAGGAGAGTTTGAAGAGCGACAGTGTTGGTTCCCAAAAAGTCCCCGACCAGACAACCCCCGCAAAAAGTGCAGACAATTCTGGGACACAACCATCGGAGGTGGAAAGTGCCACTACCCGGGCACTATCCGAAGTGTCGAGTGGGCAGATAAAATCAATCGAAACAGTATCCCCATCCAAAAGGATTAAATGGGACGAGCATTCAGGATTTACCGGAATCTTATTAATGGATCGCTACCGCTGGCGGAAAACATTTCCAGCGGTCAAAATTGATCTCGAGTTGCGCATGATGCATGAGTGGTTGTTAGCTAACCCTCGAAAGCGCAAAAAAAATTACTATCGGTATATTAGTAGTTGGTTGTCCCGATGTCAGGACGTCGGAGGGTCGTCAGCAGCTCGCGTTAAACCTGCGCACTGCTCTGGGGTCTACGTTTCAAAACCTCTTAGCCCCGAAGAAATAGAGGCAGCAACAAAAAAGAATCAGGAGCCAGGAGGCAACTGCGACAAAATCAACGCCTTGAAGCAACTCCTCGCGAACAAAATTACCGAGGAAGAGTACAATCGCATTGTGCATGACTAGGTAACAGGATCAGGCGCGTATCGCTCGATCCACTCAACCCACTCAGCGTCACCTACTTTTTGGCTTTGAAGTTCCTCAAGCTCTTCCGCGTTAAGAAACTGCTTCTGTTGGTCATTGCTAAGAATGATAGCGGAACCGCCAAATGTTTTGGTGGACCTGAGTGCGGTAATGCCGTGACCTTCTGGAAACTCTGCCAGACGCTCTGCTGCGCTGCTCTTGGCGCGATACTTAACGTAGGTCTGTGAGGATACTGCGGCTTGCCCCGGTTCCTCGTTAGATGTCCACTCTGGTCCAGCAAGCTCTGCAAGGATCTCTGAGTGAGTGTAGGTGTCCATTCCCTCAAAGACTTCTGGCGTCTCTCCGTCCCACTTGAGGATGGTTTTTGTTGGTTGGGTCAGGGAAAGCCTAAGAGTCTGCTTCGAGCTTTCAATAGCGGCATCGATAAATGTATTACCGACCACTACCTGCTCCGTAGTTTCTTCTCCAGTCTCTTCGTCGATGACAACCTGTTCTTCAGTGATGTCTCCGTCATTGATTGCTTGAAGGGTCATCACGACCCATCGTCTGCTGCTATATCTGCTCATGGTATTAATAAGGGGTATCTGTTTGAATGTCGCTGGCGCTGTCCATATTGGTAAGAACGGCGGCTCCGTTGACCTTGGTCAGGGTAAGACCAGAAAACTGGACGAACTTGTCGGCAGTCAGGTCATCAACATTAATAAAGCCAGACCCGCTAAACGCGAAATAATGAACCTTCAGTCCGCTTCCGGCAGAAAGATTAGTGTAGCTACTGCCATCGTAGTAACGAGGGAAAGCATCAGAATCGTCTGTAAGGAAATCAAACTGAAGTTTATATACGCATCCGGTTTCTAAATTGGAAGTGAGAGCTTCATTGCTGTTTAGGCTAACATATCCTCCTCTTGTGTCTCCTCCGGTGCTAGGTCTGTCAAACCTTGCGGCAGTGCCATTCGGAAAGGTTTCAACATTGCCTCCGTATGTTGTCCAAGTAGCTGCCTTATATAAGTCAGCGTCTGCCTTCACCAGCTCTGGACCGGTGTAACCTCCCCGAAGCTGTTTGACGGTTACGTCATCAAAATCCGTGAACGCATTAGCGATGCTGCCTTCGTTGCGAGAGCGGATGGTAATGAATGTGGTCGTCGCAGTTGCGGTAAACGTGTCTGTAATGATGACCGAATCTCCTTGGGAATCTAAGGCTCCTTTGGTCCCAGGGTATAAAAGAGTCGAGCTATTTTTTGAATTTCCAAAATACGCATCATAATTCGGACTGGTGCCTTTGGTCCCGGTTACAGAGAACAAATACTTTGCACCTACTTCGGTGGGAAAGCTCTGGTAAGCATACTTGTAAGCAGCGCTGGTTGTGATTCGCAATTTACCGTCAACAACAGTCAGCGTTGCGCCATCGCTAGCAGTCCATCCAGAGGTGTCGGAATCGTAGGTGCCGTTCTCGATCAATTCGGGTCCGAGATATTGAACGCCCTCAAAAAGGATGTCATTAGTTCCGTCCGCGCTGCCATCGTGGGATGCGTCTCCCATGCGCCACCAATGCCTAAGCAACTGGGGTTGATTTTGTGCGCCCAAGGATTTACTCGGATCAATCGGTCTGCCCGCATTATAGAGCGCCCTCGCAACTTCTTCGGGGTTGCTCAACTCCCCAAATATACAAAATTCGTCGATGCTTCCGTTGAAGTAAGAATCACCACCTCTGCCAATGCGAAGACCCGTCGTGTAAGAGTCCATTGAGCCGCTGTTCTGTGCAGAACCTTTTTCTTGTTTAACCCCATCAATCCAAAGCTCGCACCCAGTGAGGTCATTGAATTTTATTTTAACCGTCCAGTGATGCCATTCTCCATCGTCCTGTGCCGGATTATCAACCCAGTATTGGAAAACAGTGAGACCCATATATAGCAGTGGCTTGTTTCCATTGTTCATTTGGAACGCACCTTTAGTCGTGTCGCCGTGGTCCCAGAGTCGTATTCCGCTACCGCCTGAACATTTTAACCACCAAGAATAATAGCGCACCTCATTGTTGGCGGGCGTTGTGTCCACCTGAGTCACCAAGTGGTCATTCGTTCCGTCAAAGTTCAGGCTCTTCGCATTGGGAGTTAACGGAGGCAGGGCGTAAATCTGCCGAGGGACGTTATTGTCTACCACGCTGGCTCCGGTGATCGAGCCGGAGTGGCCTTTCACCTCTTTGAGACTAATATTAGTTGCCGATCCTGAAAACCCGCTATTGCTGATGAGCATTATGTTACCGTTATGACCAGACGATGTGACTGTGTGGACCACCTCATATGATCCACTGGTTACGCTGCCTTGCGCGAAAGAATTGGTTCCGTCTCCTATGCGGGCGTAAAAGTTTCCGGTCCCGTCATTGGTTATATCAAAGCTCAATAAATAGGTGCTTCCAACAGGCAATGACAGGCTATAGCTCGCTATGGGGGTGCCGGATGAATCGGTGACCGATAAAGTGCTGCCATCCCAATCAAAGCTGGAAAGTTGTGCCCAATCCGATGCGCTTGGGTTACTCGGAAACAGCTCGGCTTTTAAACCGGGGTCTGTCTGATCAAACAATAATCCATTGGTGTTGTCTGCCGCAGGCACCGTGCCGGATCCCATCTTGTAATACGCCTTTAAATTCTGACGGAAAGTGTATGCGCCCGTGTTGACGGGAAGATGGGTGCTCTGGCCTGCGTTGTAGAGAGCCTTGATTGCAGAAGCGGATAGGGCGGCATCCCAGATGGCAAGGTCACTAATGTCTACTTCTGCATACTGGAAAGAGGCAGCGTAGCGCCGCCCCACAGTTATAGCTGCGCCATTGGTGGGACTGCTAAAAGTTGTCGCGGAAGCCAGTTTCTCTCCATCGACATAAATGGTGCCTGTTGTTCCTTCTTTAACTAGCACAACGTGCTGCCAGACACCGATGGGGTATTCAGTGCTATCCTCGATACGGTAGTCACCTGCGTTCCACCAACGGAGCTTGTATGCCGTTAACGCTGACTTAATAGGAAGAAAAATGTTACCGTTTGTATTAGAGGCATCTCTTGAATCCCATACATACGCAGAATCACTTGTCGTGCTATCTTCTCTTACATTTATCCAATGGCTAACAGTAAAATTCGTCGCGGGTAGCTGGTATGGTAGTGTGGAAAAATCGTCGCTGCCATCAAACGAGAGCGATTTCTCCCCCCGGCTAATCGGTGCCAGGTTCTGATGCTGCAACGGAACGCTGGTAGCTGCTGTAGCTCCCGAGATAGTGCCCACGTTCTGGACTTCCTTAAAACTAATATTAGAAAACTGAACGTATTGATTTGGACTCAGTTCAATTGCGCCAAGCGCGAGTCCAGCGTTTGCTGCTGTAAAAAGATAATTTACTGAGCCTGATCCAGTTTGAAGTGTTGTATATGATGACCCGTCATAAAATCGAGCCAGCGCAATAGTGCCCGATGTCTCATCTGTCTCAAAATCAAACTTGAGCCTGTAAGTTTTGCCCACAGTAACATTGCCTGTGAGGATGCCGCCACTTGCTAAAGTAGCCTGCAATGCGCTATTGCTGCCGCCTGATGCTCCTCGCGCTACCCTTATCGAGTTTGTGGATGGGTTGCTGACTATATTGCCATAAGTAGTCCACGCCGAAGCAGCGTATGGGTCGGCAATAGTCAGCTCACTCCCCAATCCACTATTTTTTGACTGGTCAAACAGCAGGTTCTGATCCCCGTCTCTCTTTCCGCCTGTGAGCACGCCATCTCCCATGCGGTAATGAGCGAGAAGCGTCGAGTGATGCAACAAACTCCCCGGGTGACCGTTGTTGTATAAGGCGTCTACTTCGCGTGCTGTGAGTGCGGAAGAAAAGATGGCTACCTCATCAATAGCGCCGTCCATGAAGCCACTCGCACCTCCCCTAGACGATAAATAAGCGTTTTGAACTCCTCCCCAACCAGCGTCTAAAGTGCCCCCATTGCCACCAGACTGCAAAACTCCGTCGAGGTATAATTTTGCGGCATTCTCACTAGCGTCCCAGACACCAACAAAATGATACCACTGACCCGTATTGAGCACAGAGTTTACAGCAACGGCGTAATGAACGCCGCCATCAAACACATTGAATCGAGGTTTTCCGGCTTCCGCAATATTGAACTGCGCAAAATTGTTGGCTTCATAGGCAGCTTCAAAGAACCGTGTGTATACAGTTTTCTGGGCAAGGTCATCCGAGTTAATCCAAAGCGACACTGAAAAATCATTGCTGCCAATGGCATTGAACACCGTTGGGAGCGCGAACTGCACGAAATCATCGGAGCCATCAAACGAAAAGCTCGAGGATGACTCAAAGGGAGAGACAAGCGACTTTGACTGAGCATTGTATGCGCCTAGGGACATGAGAGTATTCTACCTTACCAAGTCGCATTGCTGCCTCGGGTATCGACGTGGCAAAACGTGGAGTATGCCCCTAGGCCCCCAAGAAACGCATTACCGTCTCGCATGCGCTTCAATTGGAGGTATGCCGCGTGCGGGCTCATGCCCTTGACTTGAAAATCGACGGCACAGTTGCGCATGTGTTGTGACTTCGTCGCCGCGCCGGATCCGATAGCTTTATTGTACGACGGTGAACGATAGATAGAACACAGGGTCACCGGCTTCTTAATGAAATGACGGAACGCATCCAGAATCCACAAGGTTGGTGGAAGGTTGTCCCATAGCTCTTCAGGGGGCAAACTGTTCGTCACGCCTCCTCTCTCCCGGGTGGCGTAACTTGTGATTTCTTCCGGGTGGAAGTAGCGCAAGCGCAAACCCTGGAGGTAAGCGGTGTAGGCCTCGAGATCAGTCATGCTGTTCAAGGATGGCGGCAATTTTATCGTGAAGCTTTTGACGGTCCTCTTCGCAATCATCGAGGCGACGTTTTACCTCGCACAATTCTGCGTCATACCGTTGCTCGACTCGCAGGCTTAGCCGGTCGTTGCGGTTGTTTAGAAACCAGACCGCAGCGCATAACGCGCCGATCAATCCTCCGTGTTCTAGTAGAGAGAAAATGTTGGGGTCCACGCAAAGATGCTACCGCAACGTGTCTTATTCCCTGTAATGCAACCCGAACAGGTGACAGCGCCACAGCAGCACTACAAACAACAAGCGTAATTGTAATCACAACGCTTGATCCTTTTTCTCCTACACGTCCGCTTCAAAACATCGACTAGGATTTAATCCCCATTGTTTTTACTGATGTACTCAAAATGCGGCTTGTTCCGCTGAGATTAGCATTCACGGTGCGCGGTGCTAAATCTCGTGATGACCGTTTGCTGACTAACTAGCGCGGCATGGTCAGCAAAAGAAAGAAGCAACTACTTAAACACACATATCTCTCTCCCCCTATGAAACTTCCTCATTCCCGACAGCAGTTTTTAAATGACCGAATACAACCCAGCGCCCCATCGTCTGTAACAGTCACCATTACTCCACACACGCACACAGATGAGTATCACGTTGATGTTGAAAGCAATATCGAGAAGAAATCAACGATCTCATCGCTGCTGCACGCAGTTGCCAAGCTAATGCCTTACCTCTCGCCGCGAAAAACCGAGCCGGTCACAAGCTTGCCTATGCGGAAGGTAATGACAGCTTCGATAAACAACAAAGAGCTTTTGAGTCTTGTGCCGCTAGAGGGCGAAGTGCAGCACTCGATGCGCCTTAAGAGGGAAGGGAATAGAGTTCACGTCACCGTCACAGCAACCGCTGCTGCCGACGCCGTTCAATCAACGTGGAACGTCGTTGCCCCAATCCTGACGCCACAAATGGAAGGGAAAGAGGGTGATCCGCCTATTTGTTTGGTCGCGGACTCGTAATTAGGGATTGCAGCAGCTTAACTCGCTCAAGGTTCTTTCCCCGCAACGATTGGGCGAGAGCTTGTAGCTCCTGACGAATCACCATCTCCCGCGAGACTTGGCGGATCTGTCCCCAGTAGGGACGCACGTTTATGACCGCGCCGCTAGCTGCCACTGAGGGAAAGTGGTTTGCCAGTCAGTCCTCGGAGAACGATTATTAAGCCCCCCAGGATCGCTCCCACGACGCTCCAGTTCTCATCAAGGAACTCCCGGGTCTCAGGAAACTTCGCGCCCACCACAGAGACTACTGAGGTCAACAATCCCAACCAGATAGTCTTAGACTTAACCGGGCTCTTCTTCTTAAGGATGTTCAAGCCCATGACTATTCCCCAGTAAACAAGTCCAACAATCCCGTCCCCGCATCAAGCTCGCTCTCAATGCTTACCTTCAGACCAGCGCAACTACTTGTCAGAGCCAAGATCGTGCCCGTCCCGATTATCAGCGCCCCCCACAGAATCAATTTCTTCATGCCCATCATTAGAGCATGAGCTGTCCGGTGCTTTTGGTATATGTTCCTTATCGAGCCACGGATTGTCCGGCGCATGTAAGTTGTCCCACGCAACAAGGGTTTTTTCATGTGCGCCTTCAGAGTTAAGTATTTCCTGCAATACTAACGACTTGCCCTCTCTTCTCCCTATCTCCTCACAGATGTGACGCATATGCGCTGAAATAGCGCGGCAGAGCCAAGCAGTGTCTCCAACCCTGATCCTGCCCATAACCCAGTTAATTTCGTCTTTGGTCATCGGTAACCAATAGTGTGGCTCATTTGAATTCCACTCATGCTCGTTTTTCGCTTTGTTATCTTTACTCATATCTGTCTTTTCACTGCTTAACGTGAATCGCTGCCTTTTTCCTCATCTCTCGAGTGTGCCTGCGCCTTTCTAGTAGCACCCCCGCCTTTATCTCCGTGGCATTGTCATCAGTGATCGGGTGGTTAAATAGCTTCCGCAGCTTGGCTTCAGCTTCGCACGCATACCAACGCTCTACGTGCCCAGTAGATAACGAGATTGCGCTTTTCGGCGCCCACATCCGGCTCTCTGCGCCCGCTAGCAATACTCCGCGGTCAGTTTCCGCAACAATCAACACTCGAGCCTTCTCGTCCAACATACGCACAGTCAATTCTCTCATCTAATCTGTGAAACTCTTAAAACAGGCGAGGACTCTGTCCGCTGCTAGTGAGCAAAGCGAACGGGAAGCTCATCAACCAAGCGAGCTACCAAGTAGGAACGATTCCTTTGACGTCCTCCTTCCTTCCTCCAAAAAGTTTAATCACTACCGTCAAGTCAGAAAGAAGTATCTGCTATACCAAAGTATGATTTCTAGTGACAATAGGTGACCATCCTATGACATCGTGACCGTGAGCACAGGACACACGTCCAATCCGTCGACACAATTACCACTCATGTCGAACCTCTCACCGATAATCGACACGTATTGATGCGTAGGATCCCGTCTCGTGGCTTCCACCAGTCGCGCAGTATGATTCCATGCAAGACAGAAGCCTACCGCTCAGAGCCCTTAGAAGGGGATTGCTGTGGGGAACGGTTACAGGGTTTGACACTGGCGCAAACAACTCACTCTCTGGTCAGCAGGCGTCCACTACATGTGGTATTTGGTCGCTGCACAGCAAATCCTGGGGCCTAATTGCACAGATACGGCAGAAACACGGGCACTAAGGATCAATGAGTTACAGAAGCTGATAAGTTGCAACTCACTGAGTATCAAACAAGACAACATTACGCTGATTGTATGAAGTTATGGGCATATACACAGGGGGGGAGGGGGTTGGTCTAACAGGATCTAACAGCTCCCGAACC
>MDTG01029960.1_pt1 | contig 10667 bp, 7 predicted proteins | sample 811421 | NCBI WGS metagenome assembly MDTG01 (sample SAMN05326645, study PRJNA326480) | marine metagenome | isolation source: seawater | place: Pacific Ocean: South East | collected 2011
ATTACTCAGCGTATGCTTGGCCATTTAGTCTAACAAATTTTGATAAAATGGAACTCTTTTTAAAAGACATATTCAAAGAAACATCATTTGAAAACCTCAAAATACCTCTTATTGTTATGGCCACTAATTTGGAATTTGGTCATTCAACCGAATTTTCATCAGGTCCATTGATCGATCCCATACTAGCATCGATGAGTGTACCCGGGTTTTTCGAACCTATTAAAATCCATGGGCAATACTTCGTTGATGGTGGTGTCTCCAACAATCTAGCAGTTGATGTCGCTCAAAACTTCAATCCAAACGTAATTATAGCAAGCAATATCAACCCAAGCTTATCCACATGTGCACCTAATCACATGTTTGGATTAATGGCTCGAAGTCTCCAGATAGCCCTGAAGACTCAAGCAAGTCTTAACTGTAAAAATGCTGACTACTGCATTAATCTTGAAACCAAGAACATCGGCCTGTTCGACGATACCCATAACGAATATCTGTTCCAAATGGGCTATGATAAAGCCTACCAAGTACTTAAGCCTTTGAGACAAAATCCCATACAAGCTTCTGATTAACCACATCAACTTTCACCACCATACCTTTGCTAAAATCACCTGCTAAAATATGGTTAGATAGTGGATTTTGCAGCTCGGTTTGTACCAATCGTTTGATAGGACGCGCACCATAAGCTGGCTGATACCCTTTTTTAGCCAAATATTCCATCGCAGAGTCACTTAGCTCAAGTGAAAGCTGCTGTTTTTCCAACATTTGACTTAATTGATCTACCTGTAACCGTAGTATCTCAATGACATCCTCTTGATTCAGACGATGAAAACAAATAAGGTCATCTAATCGATTAAGAAACTCCGGTTTAAAATGAATGCGCACTTCTTCTAAAACCTTCTTCTCCGACAGTTGATCATCCTCATCAGATAAAATGGCTTGACTACCCAAATTAGAAGTCAAAATAATAATGGTTTGTGTGAAATTAACCGTTCGGCCTTGACTATCAGTTAAACGACCATCATCAAGCAATTGGAGCAAAAGGTTAAATACATCTGGATGCGCCTTTTCAACTTCGTCAAATAAAATGACTTGATATGGTCTACGTCGAACAGCCTCTGTCAATACCCCACCTTCATCATAGCCAACATAGCCAGGTGGCGCTCCTATCAATCTTGAGACAGCATGTTTTTCCATGTACTCACTCATATCAATTCGAAGCAACGCAGATTGATCAGAAAACAAAAACTGTGCCAGTATTTTACATACTTCTGTTTTTCCCACACCCGTTGGCCCTAAAAATAAAAATGACCCCAGTGGACGATCTGAGGATTGCAAACCAGCACGGCTACGTCTAACAACTGAAGATACTGCAGAAATAGCTTTATCTTGTCCGATGATATGACGTTTAATCTCGCTTTCCATATTTAAAATCTTTTCCCGCTCAGATGTTAGCAAAGTATCTACAGGAATACCCGTCCAGCGAGATACAACCGCTCCGATATCGGCTTGTTTAACTTCCTCTTGCAACATCGACGATACCAACGTAGAAGATTGCTGTTCAATATTTCTATTGAGCTCGGGGATGATACCGTATTGTAATTCGCCTGCTTTTTCAAGATCACCTTGTCTTTGGGCTTGCTCTAAATCCAAACGTGCTTTTTCAAGCTGTTCTGCTAGTCTCTGACCCTCTTGAATTTGAGCCTTTTCAGATTGCCAAGATAGATTCAAATCCGCGGCCTTTTTCTCAAGATCATCCAAAGTAACCTTAATCTTTTCCAAACGCTCAACTGATGCTTGGTCTTTTTCTTTTTGCAAAGCCGACTGCTCCATTTTAAGCTGAACAATACGTCTTTCAAGCTCATCAATAGCATTGGGTTTGCTGTTGACTTGCATGCGTAGGCAACTAGCAGCCTCATCGATTAAATCAATCGCTTTATCTGGCATAAAACGATCACTGATATAGCGATTAGAAAGCTCAGCTGCAGCAATAATAGCAGTATCTGAAATACGAACGCCATGATGAACTTCATACTTTTCTTTGAGGCCCCTTAAGATAGAGATAGTGGCTTCTACTGAAGGCTCTTTCACATAAATAGGTTGAAATCGTCTTGCAAGCGCTCCATCTTTCTCGATTAATTGAAACTCTTCTAAAGTTGTAGCACCTATACAATGTAACTGGCCCCGGGCCAAAGCAGGTTTGAGCAAATTGCCTGCATCCATGGCACCTTCTGTTTTACCAGCTCCGACGACCAAATGTAACTCATCGATAAATAAAACAATACTATCTGCACAACGCTCTACTTCGTTTAGTACCGCTTTAAGTCGCTCTTCAAAATCACCTCGATACTTAGCGCCTGCGACCAATGCCCCCATATCAAGTGACATCACTCGAGTATCTAGAAGGTTGTTAGGTACATCACCTCTTACAATTCTTAACGCAACGCCCTCAGCAATAGCGGTTTTACCGGTACCTGGCTCACCAATAAAGACTGGGTTATTCTTACTCCGTCTAGATAATACTTGCATCGCTCGTCTAATCTCTTCATCTCGACCAATAACTGGATCTAGTCGGCCGTCTAAAGCCAGCTGCGTCAAATCTTGCGTATACTTCTTAAGTACTTTGGCACCCTGTTGAGCATGGTTGCCAGCTTCAGTTTTACCAGCCTGATACATAGATTGAATCGCACTATCTAGCTTTTTTAAGGTCACTCCAGATTGTTTGAGACACGTCGATGCTTCCCCATTGGACTCAAGTAATGAACGCAGCAATATTTCTACAGTCACATAAGCTTGTGAGTGTTTTTTGATATAAGATTCTGCTAGGGCAAATACCTTCATAATGGCTTGACTGGGCCTAATCGATGCAGAGGCACCAGAAACAGATGGCATACGCCCTATTGCAGCTTCAACATCTACTCGTAACATATCCATGTTGGTATCTATGTCTCTTAAAAGCTGTGCGGCAATCGTATCATCCAACATCACTTGAAGTAAATGCCAGTCCTCCAAAGATGGATGATCATGGATAATCGCTTGGTTTTGTGCATCTCCAATTATTCTTTGACTTTGTTCAGTATATTTTTCCTGTTGCATGGGGCCTCCAAAAACAAAACTCTACTTACTAAATATGTGTATGAATCTTAAAAAATCAAGGTTGACAACCTCTAATCACCATGCTAGTTTCAAAAAACCTGAATGTTAATAGAGGTATTGTATCAACTATGATAGAAAAAACCATTTGTGTCACAGGTGCATCTCGTGGGCTTGGACAAGCATTGGCGAAAACTTATGCCAAACAAGCCAAGCAAATCCATTTACTCGGACGCGATAAAAAAGCCCTGACTGATACACAACAGCAATGCATCAATACCGGTTCAGACGCTTATATCCATGCTTGTGATGTCAGACAAACAAAGTCATTGACCAACCTTATCCAATCGATCGATACTCAACATAGCATAGACTGTATGATTGTTAACGCTGGCATCTCAGAAAGTACCCTTGGATATAGCGATGACTCCATCATTATGGACACCAACCTGACTAGTGCTATTGCAACCATACAAGCCATTTTGCCTAGTATGCTGAAACGTAGACGTGGTCGTATCATGGTGGTTTCTTCGTTGGTAGCCTTTTTACCATCTCTTCCGAGCGCCAATGCTTATCATACCAGCAAACAGGCACTTCTTAACTACACCCGCTCACTTGCTCTCATACATCAAAATACCGGCCTGACCATTCAATGCATCTGTCCAGGATTTATCACCACTCAAATGACACAGTCCCATCGTTTTCCGATGCTTGGTTTGATGTCACCTGAACAAGCTGCTAATCGCATAGTCAAGTTAAGCCAGCGAAAAAAAACACTCTTGATCTTTCCACTCTATCTCTATTGGATCACCTGGCTATTGAGTTTTATCCCTCATACCATCTTAGATTATATTGATAAACAATACAGTAAAAGCCCAATTAAAGATTGATCACACACTCATATCATGTATAATTAATCGGTTATCTTATATAGTTACACCGATGTCTGACATTCATTCTAAAATTGGTTTCACAGCACTACTATCCATCGTTATTGGTAGCCAAATTGGCTCTGGTGTATTCATGCTACCCAGTGAACTAGCGATCTATGGCTACTACAACATCATTGGTTGGATTACCACAGGTCTTGTGGCAATCATGCTAGCTAGCACCTTTGGGCTATTATCACATACCATACCCAAAACAGGTGGTCCCCACGCCTTTGCCTATGCAGCATTCGGACGTAACATCGCCTTTTACACTGGCTGGACTTACTGGATCATCTCATGGATAAGTTCAACTGCTGTTATTGTGACGGCAATCGAATACCTCATGCCAGTCATTGGCTCAAATTCGAACGAACTCGCAACCACTTTACAAATCTCACTTGTCTCTTTGGTGATGCTAATCAACTTAAGAGGTATTCAGGCCGCTGGCTTCAGTGAAATTATCCTCACGATTCTTAAATGTATTCCATTATTAATCATTCCCATCATCGCCTTATTCAACTTTAATGTCGATTATCTACAAATCCAAGCCCCTGTAAGCGATCAAAGCTTCGCTAGTATCATGAGCAAACTAACCCTTTTGATGATTTGGGGTTTTGTTGGTGTCGAATGCGCCACGGCTCCTGCTGGTTCCACTCACAACCCAAAACGTAATATTCCACTGGCTATTATCACCGGTACTGGCATTGTTGCGGCTATCTATTTACTCAATAGTATTGCTATCATGGGTATGATCCCCACAGACACACTTAGCCACCTATCCTCCCCTTATGTCAGTATAAGTCAACAACTGTTTGGCGGTAATTGGCACCTTTTGATTGCTCTTATTACTTCTATCGTTTGTATGGGCACACTCAATGCCTGGGTTTTGACCAGTGGACAAATCGCTTTAGGTTTGGCTGAAGATGGTCTATTACCCCAAAGATTTCAAGAACTCAATCGTTTTGAAGCGCCAAGATTAGGCTTGATTGTAAGCTGTATGGGAACCATTCCGTTTTTGTTATTTTTAGATGCAAGCCATATACGATACATTGTAGAATACTCAGGCATCGCCTTTTTATTGATCTATTTAATATCATCACTATCACTACTTAAATTAAAAAGACACTCTGCTTGGTATTACAAAGTACTGGCTTCTGCAAGTGCCCTGTTTTGTTTTGTCATGTTAATTAGCCATGGTTTTGAGTCATCACTAATCGCTTGCTTGTTTATCATCACAGGCATGCCTGTCAAATGGTTTTTAGACCGTCATCATTGACATGGCTTCATATTTTACGATAGCTTAATCGTATAGAAAAGGAGATCACAGCCATGTACTTACGATTATTAACCTTTATGCTATCACTGTCTAGTGCATTCCCAATCGTATGTGATCAACTAACACAGGATATTTGGAGCGCTCCTAATGACAATCAGGAATCTTCCATCATCATCTCTTGCGCTTGTCGTATGTGTTACAATGAACAAAATTACACTCTCACTCACGAAATAGACGATGCGACTAAAATAGGTATTACCTGGCACCAAGGTCAACAAATCGCCGCCTCAAATCAAGAGAAATTGCTTGAATCGTTATCTCCTTGTCCCAACCATGATGACATCGATGGACCTATTAGCAAAGAAGACATCATGGGGATTGCCTATACATTTTGGGAAGAAATTGGTGAGATTGAAAATGAGTCAAAAAAAGCGACGTTCTGCCAACTTATATCTTAGCTATTTTCTAACACCAATCGGTAATGTGCACGATTAGACCGAATTTTTTCTATCGCCTCATTCACCTCAGACATGGGATAAATTTCAACGACTGGTTTGATTTGATGCTGGTGAGCAAAGTCTAGCATCTTTCTGATAGTCTCAGGGCTACCGACTGGTGATCCTGATACTTGACGTTGCGATGCAATAAGACCGAATACACCTAAATCCAATGGCTCTAAGGTTGCTCCAACAAAATGAAGCCTCCCTTTGGGCTTGAGCGTCCCTAAAAACAAATTCCAATCTAGTTTCACATTTACAGTCGACAAAATAAGATCAAACTGTCCTGCAGCTGCAGTAATAGCTGACATATCTGTTGAACTCAAAGTCTGATGTGCCCCCAGCTCCAACGCTTCTTGACGTTTAGACTCACTGGATGTAAAAGCTGTCACATGACAGCCCCAAGCATTCAAAAAAGCCAACGCCATATGACCAAGCCCACCAATACCAATGACAGCCACACGGTCTGTTGGTTTGATGTCAAACTGTACCAATGGGTTAAACACCGTGATACCTCCACAAAATAGTGGGCCCACTGTTGCCATATCCATCCCATCTGGAATCAATACGACACTATCGGCTTTGGCTCGTACTTTATCAGCAAAACCACCATGGTGACCGACAATGGTACCACGTGCACCTGAGCAAAGGTTCTGATCACCTGAATCACATATCGCGCAGTGATTACAATAACCTGCGTGCCAACCTAAACCCACAGACTGTCCAATTTTAAGTGACGTCACAGCGCTACCAACAGCAGATACGACACCTGCTACTTCGTGACCAGGAACCAGTGGATATTGTGACATACCCCAAGCATTATCGAGCATACTAACATCACTGTGACAAATACCGCAAAACTTGACCGATATTTCAACATCATCATTATGTAAATCACCTGGGTCGTACGTCCATGGTTTCAACAACCCGCCTGGCTTTTGAGCCGCATATGCTTGAATCATCTCACTCTCCTTTACAGATACATATCATGTTATGTATAGCACATATAAAGAAGTTTAAAGTCAATTGACACCGCTAAAGGAATAAATTAACATTACTATATGGTATAAACCCTTCAAATATATGACATCACAGACCAAAACATCATTTTCACATAACATTATCGGTCTTTTTCTTGGGCCTTTTGTAGCCATTTCAACATTCTGGTTTTATTATCAAGGTTGGTATGGCCAAGATGAAGCCATGCTACTGTCAACCCAAGGGGCAACTGTCATCTCCATTATGCTTCTGATGGCTATTTGGTGGCTCACCGAAGCTGTTTCTATTTCTGTCACAAGCTTACTCCCTCTTGTTTTACTTCCTTTTTTAAATGTCAGTAGTATTCAAGATGCCGCATCACCTTACGCATCACCAGCCATATACTTATTTTTAGGTGGCTTTATTGTCGCCAAAACCTTTGAGAAATGGGACTTACACAAACGCCTTGCCTACTGGCTTATTACCACCATTGGCTTTAGCCCAACCAAGCTGCTGGCCTCATTCATGCTGGTTCCACTTATTTTGAGCATGTGGATGAACAACTCGTCTACCACATTATTAATCCTACCTATGGTTATTGTCGTCATTCAGACTGTTGAACAACAAAATAAGGAACTTCAACTAAACATTCCTGAGACATTTATTACTCGATTTAAAACATTTGTTTGCCTAACTGTGTGTTACTCAGCGAGTATTGGTGGCGTTGGCACGCCAATTGGAACAGCACCCAATATTATTTTACAAGGATTTTTACTGGAAAACTACGGCATCGAAATTGATATGATTCTTTGGCTGTCTTTTAGCTTGCCACTTTTGTTGCTTATATGCCCTTTACTATTCATCTACATGGGCTATGTTCGAGGGCAGTTTCATAAAATAGTTCTACCGCAAGATCAAATCATCAAACGGATTCAAAAAAGCAAACAAGACCTTGGCCCTTGGTCAAAAGAACAACGCTTTGTTTTGATCATATTCCTGATAACCGCTTTATCATGGATTTTTAAGGCACAAATAAGAGATTTCCTTGGTATTCCCTATATCAACGATGCCAGTATTGCCATGACTGCTGCTATTTTGCTTTTCACCGTACCCATGAACCTCAGTAAACAACCATTTCTTATCACATGGGATGAAGCCAAAACATTGCCCTGGGGTGTTCTAATGATTATCGGTGGAGGTATGAGTCTCTCAGCTGCCATACAAAGCCAAGGTGTTAGCCAGTTTATTGGATATCAACTTCTATTTGTCGATGGCTTATCTTACACCGGCATATTAATTGTCCTTTTACCTCTCATTGCATTTTCATCAGAAATCACAAGCAACGCAGCGCTAACCAGTGCCATGTTGCCAATCGTAGCTCAACTCGCTGAAATATTGCACTTAGACCCAGTTGGTTTAATGTTACCATGTGCAACTGCTGCAAGCTTTGCATTTATGTTACCAAGTGCTACACCGCCCAATGCTATTATCTATGGTACCGGCTATTTTAGCCTAGCCCGCATGGCCAAAATTGGCTTCTTTGCTAATTTACTAGCATCGATTTGTTTGATTGTTTGGTCATCTATTTGGTTTCACACCATATATATACACTTCTAGTGTTAAATAACCATAGAATTCCTTGACTATCATATACCATAGCCTACAATAATTTGTAGGGTTATGTGTGAAAGGAAGGAGCCAAAATGGTCATTTTATGGGTTGTCATCATCTCAATACTGTCCACCTTAACATTGTACGCAGGAACATTGGACGATATCCAGACTAGGGGCTTTCTCAAATGTGGCATATCAACAGGACTAACTGGATTCGCTGAACAAGATGAAACAGGTCAATGGAAGGGGTTCGATGTTGACTTCTGCCGATCAACCGCAGCAGCTATTTTTGATGATCCTAGTCGTGTCGAATTTGTCCCGCTATCAACCAAAAATCGCTTCACTGCACTTCACACAGGTGATATTGACCTACTCTACCGCAACACGACATGGACCGCATCACGCGACTTAGGATTGGACCTGACCTTTCCTGCTATTAACTTCTATGACGGCCAAGGTTTTTTGGCACCCAAGTCAGCCAATATTAGCAACATCAAACAACTAGACGGCTCCCGGATTTGTGTCATATCAGACACCACGCATGCCGACCAACTCAATGATTATCTCACTTATCAAGGTATAACATATACACCTGTTGTGCTCGACACAACCAATCAGGTCAGAAAAGCTTATGAAGCAGGAAACTGCAACATCATCACCAGTGATCGTTCACAGCTAGCAGCACAAAGATCACAGCTTCAACAGCCAAATGACCATACCGTCCTTGATACAGTCATCTCAACCGAACCACTGGGCCCAGTCATCAAAGCTGGAGATGAGAGATTTAGCAAGCTTGTACGTTACGTCTTGTTTGGCCTGATCGAAGCTGAAAGGCTAGGCATTAATGCAGATAATGTCGATAAACAAGCATCAAACCAAAACCCCAATATTAGACGCTTATTAGGTCTTTCTCCTATGCCCTATAACCATATCGGATTACCACAGAATTTTATTGCGCGCTCAATCAAACACACTGGTAACTATGGCGAAATCTATGATCGACATATTGGTGTAGATAGCAACATAGGTCTTGAACGAGGTCTCAATGCACTATGGAATCATGGTGGCATTCTCCATGCCCCTCCGATGAGATAAATATAAACATGCACTTATTAAAAATACCTTATTCACATAAAGTATTTTTCGTGTAAAATAGACTCTATGAATTGCAAAGAATATTAGGGGGGAATAGCATGATTTATAAATATGGCGCTCAATTTTATGAAGTTACTCATAGTTTGCCTGATTTTTTATGGCCATGCTTAAATATTCTTTGTGATATTCTGGTTTTTTTTGGTGTATCGAAGCTTTCTATTTATAATTGGCTTCATTTCAACGTAAAAGAAATAGAGCGTTCACAAGTAAATACAGTGCCAAGAGACATAGAACTATTCCAAAACTACGATGGACTTGCTAAAAAACTCGTTACCACCCCTGGAACCATAAGCTTATTTCTTGAAGAACAAGAAGGGCATGATTCATTATTGTTCAGGCACTATGACCTCCAAACCATGAGTGTTTTAATCTACTACTTAACAAGTCCAAATAAGATAGATACTGATATAGATTCTGTTCGTAACGGAACCTCTGTTGAGATAAACCAAAAAGTCATTGAGCATTATCTCCAATGGGTGGAACAAACTAAAAAAGCATCATGCACTGATGAAGAAATATCCGCCCTCTTTCTGTGCTCTATTTTCAATCAACGTGGCCAACGTGATCCTAATTTTGTGCTGAGTCAAGAGGACATTGGCGAGTATAATGTAGATAATATCTTACCTTATTTGACTCTACCTATGAAAAAAATAGACGAATCTCTTATATCCACTGAAGTTCGTTTGGGTAGTCATCACAAACTTTATGCAAAACCTGTCTTGACAGCAAGAAAAAGAGCTCTTTTCGCAGTATTAGGGGAAGCAGCAGAAGAAGAAAGCATCAAAAACATGACCTATTTTTCTCTAGGTGAAACAGAGAAACGATACAAATTGCACGAGAATAATACACCTGATCGAACTAGGTTTAAATTTCTAACAACCCCTAAAGAAATAGCTGTTCAATCAATCGACGAAATATTAAACGAAAAAACTTCTCTTGATCAAAATACACAAGAAATAATTTACGCTATAGCAGAATGCAAAGATGAAAAAATAATCGAAGATGTTATCTATTTACTCGAAGACCCTGAGACATTCAAATCATGCTTAGAAAAAACTCTAGAATCTACTAGAGATAGTCCATTCTGGGATGGAAGTATCTTCCTAAAAAAGCTATTATCATTTAATAC
>MDTG01058447.1_pt1 | contig 10667 bp, 12 predicted proteins | sample 811421 | NCBI WGS metagenome assembly MDTG01 (sample SAMN05326645, study PRJNA326480) | marine metagenome | isolation source: seawater | place: Pacific Ocean: South East | collected 2011
CCATTTTTGTATGCTTGTTTTGGAGTTAAAATTCTTTTTTGATCACTAGCTTTAGAGTCCAATCTAATTCCAGGAGTAATTATTTCTTTTTTAAATATTTTTTTAACAATGTTTGCTTCTTGTGCACTACATACTATAGCATCTAGTTTTGCTTTATTTGCTAATTTTACTTGATGCACAACTAATTTTTTAACTTCTTTATTAAAACCAATTTCTTTTAATGATTTATTATTAAGTGATGTTAGTATCGTTACTCCTACTAATTTAGTTTTGCCAGATACTTTTTTAGCAGCTCTTAATGCATCTAGTCCTGAACTTATGTGAATTGTTAAATAGTTAAATTTTAAATCTCTTACTCCTTTTATAGCCGACGCGCATGTGTTAGGTATATCTGCAAACTTATAATCTCCAAAAGTAATCTTATTTTTTACTTTTGAAATAAAATTCCTTCCATTCTTTGAATTTAGAAGCTCTAATCCAAATTTATATCCAATCTTTAATTTAGAATTTTGTGTTTTTTTGATAATTTCTTTTATTCTTGAAATATTAGTGCTGTCACAAGCAATAAATATTTTATTTTTTTTCATTATTTAGTTTTTTAAACATTTCTTTTGCCATTTTAAAGTGAATTGATTTCTTTTCCGGTGTATTTACTTTTTCTCCAGTTTTAGGATTTCGCGAAATTCTTGCTTTTTGTATATTAGTAGAAAACATGCCAAAACCCCTCAATTCAACACGATCGCCTCTTTTGAGTGCTTGTTTAATTTCATATAAGACAATTGAAACAAATTTTTCAAGATCTTTTCTAAGAAAATTTGGGTATGATTTTTTGAGTTTGTCTAGAAGCTTTGATTTTACAATAGCCAATTTTTATTCTTCTTTTTTCTTCTTTTTTTTTAGGTCATCAGACAATGATTTGAAAGGTAAATTTTTACCGCTAGACTCTGAACCATAAGTGTCTAAAGCTACTTTTCTTTCCATTTCTTCAAGCAATTTAATACTTAATGTAACTTTTCTCTTCTTCAAATCTAATTCTTGGATGGCGCAATCTATTCTTTCTCCACCAGTAAATCTAGTTGGTCTAGCATCAGCTGCATTGATAGCTATGGCTGATTTTTTAATTATAAAATCCATTTCACACCCTTCAGGTCGTACTACTAAACCTTTATTTTCAGCTGAAATAATTTTAACTGTAATAGCTTGCTTAACTTTTTTATCATTGAACCAATCAAGTGGATCTGGTCGAGTTTGACGTAAGCTAACTCTAATTTTTTGTTCTGCAGTTTTAATTTCAACGACCTTACACTTCAATTTATCTCCAATTTTATACTTAGTTAGTTCTTCTTCACCATTTGTAAGATATGTAAGATCATTACAGTGTAAGAAAGCATCAATGTCGAGATCTTTAACTTTTAAGAAAATAGAATATTCGTTTTTACTAGCAACTTCACCCTCAACTTCGGAACCGATAGGATACTTTTTCTCAAATACTTCAAAAGGGTTTTCAATAGTCAAACGGTGTGAAATAGCTACCCGGCGTTTTTCAGTGTCGATCTCCGTTATGACACATTTTATCTCATCACCTACCTTAAACATTTTTTTTGCTGATGCATTTTTTTTAGTCCAGCTTAATTCACTTGAGTGTAATAAAGTTGATAATCCTTTTTCAAGCTCACAGAACGCACCAAAATCCATAAGCTTGACCACCTTTACTGTATAAGTTTTGTTTAGTTCATAATTTTTAATATTTTCAAACGGATCTGGAAAAAGTTGTTTGACAGAACAACCAACTTGTAATTTCTCTTTATCAACAGAAATTACTAATAAATCGTGTTTCTCACCAATCGTAAATACTTCATCGGGATGATTTACTCTAGAATAAGAAATTTCTTGAAGATGTACTAATACATCAAGTTCACCATTAACAGAAAAAAAACAACCAAAGGAACTATAGCCTTTTACTTCAGCACCTTTGATTACATCACCAACTTTAAATTTTTCAATAACTTTAATTTTATCTTCTTTTTTAAATGATGAAATTATTTCTTTTCTAGATACACATGCATTTCCAAAAATGGCGAGCACCCCCCAGCCATTAGAGGCTGGGGGGCCCCGCCCCTCTTATTTTATCTAATTTGATGATTGCAAATTTTTGCTCAACATTCATAAGTTTAGAGATATCTTTTACTGGCGATACATCCACCTGTGACCCCGGAAGGAAGGCCAAACTGCCAGTTTCAATGTGCTCGACTATAAATCCTCCCTTAACCCGATTTATTATCTTACCGTTTATTGGCTCATTTTTTTCATAATGAGACACGATGGTATCCCACCCTTGAATTTTTTGAGCTTTAGATGCTGAAACTAATACTTCACCTTTTTTATCTTCTAGTCTTTCTAGAAGAACTGAAATTTTTTCTCCTACTTTTGCTTTATCTAGCATGCCCATCGATTTTAGCTCATTTATGTCGAGAATTGGTTCTGACTTGAGACCCGGCACTTCCAAGAAAACAAAATTATTAGTTACTTTATTCACAGTCCCTGTAATAATCTTTCCTTCTTCAAGATTTGCAGTTTTTGTAAATTGTGTATTTAGTAGTTTTTCGAATTCTTTTGAGGCAGGGTCTGATCGATCTTTATAAATTTCCATTAATTTTTAAGTTTCTTATTCATAATTTTTTTAATTTTTAAAAAACATGCTCTTTTAGAGAAATTTGTTGTATTAATCAAGATTGAATCTTGGGTTTTCTTTAGAGGGGATATCTTTCTATTATAGTCACTTTTATCCCGCTTTTTAATACTTTTTAGAATATCATTAAGAGATACTTTTTTATTTATACCTTTTAATTCTTTATATCTTCTTAGTGCTCTAGTTTTAGCATTTGCAGTTATGAAAAATTTGAAATCAGCATCTGGAACTATCTTATAAGTGATATCTCTTCCATCCAGACAAGAACCATTGTATTTTTTTGGAGGATGATAAGCACTTTTTATTTGAAATTTATGAACGAGTTTTCTTATTTTTTTATCTTTTGATATTATTGATGCCATAGTTCCTACTTCATTGGTCAATAAATTTTTTTTCTGTAAATCTTTCATATTTAAATTGTTCATTATTTTTTTAATGAAAGAATAATTATATTTTTTGGGTTGAGTAAGTTTGATGTTGGCAATTAATCTATAAATTTTACCAGTATCTAAATAAAATAAATTGAAGTGTTTTGAAATTAGCCTTGCTTGAGTGCCAGCTCCTGCTGCCGCAGGAGAGTCTATTGCAACTTTAATTTTATTTCTTAATTTCATAATTGTTATTATTAATTTTTTTAATTAATTTTAAAAATGATGGAAATGAAGAATTAATAGAGTCTTTATCATGAATTTTCCATTGTCCTCCACACGTTAAAGCTGCAATTGTGCTCATCATAAAGATTCTATGGTCTTTTAAATAATTCTTTATTACAATTGACTTATTAATTTTTAAGTTAGGTTGGCCATAAATTTTAATTGAATCTTTTGTTAGCTTTGTTTTAACTCCCATCTTATTCAAAATTTTAGATCCCCAATTCAATCTTGGGCTTTCTTTTTGATTTAGTTCGGCAATATCTTTAAAATAAGAAATTCCTTTAGCTCTAGCTGCAGCTAAAAAAATAATTAAAAATTCATCTATTGCAGTGTTATTTAATTCTGATTTACAATTTATAGCTTTAAGATTTTTAGTACTTTTTATCAAAATATCAGAAATTTTTTCTCCTCTATAATTTCTTTTATTTTTAAGAATTATTTTTGCTCCCATTTTTTTTAAGATAATGATTACGCCTATCCTTGTGTCATTAATATTTACATTTTTAATTAAAAGCTTTGAGTCATTTGTTAGAGTTGTAAGAACAATAAAAAATGCGCTTGAGCTTATATCTCCAGGAATTCGATAATTAAATGCTTTTATTTTTCTAGGTTTTTTAATATTTATAAAATCATACTTTTTAGTTTTTTTTATTTTTATAGGTATTTTTAGATATTTAAATAGTAACTCAGTATGATTTCTGGATTTTTTTGCTTTGATAATTGTTTTACCTGATGAATTAAGAGCAGCCAGCATAACGCTACTTTTACATTGTGCTGAACCTTTATTTTCCAAATATTTAATGCTTTTCGTATACTGAGAGCCAAGAATTATTAGGGGCAATTTATTTTTTGTTTTATGAAAAAATTTAGCTCCAAACTTTTCCAAAGGGATTGTAACTCTTGAAAAATCTCTTTTTGATAAACTTTTATCACCGATTAATTTTATTTTTTGAGTTGATCGAGTTAGTAAACCTAAGATTAGTCTACCGAGAGTTCCTGAGTTTCCAGCATTTAATAATAAATTTTTTTTGAATTGAAATCCATTGATTCCATTACCATGAATTTCACAGTAATTTTTACTTACTTTTACTTTTATTCCAAGTTTTTTAATAACATTTAAAGTGGAAAGAACATCTTCAGACATTAGGACATTATAAAATTTTGATTTTCCAGTTGCTTGGCTAGCGATTAGAACACATCTAATACTTAAACTTTTATCTCCAGTAACATAAATTTTGTTATTAAATGATGAAATTTTTTTTTTAATTGATAAAATTTTTGCCATTTTAATTAAACTTAAAAGTATCCCCAAAATATTCAGCTCTAGCATTTTGATTATTCGCTAATTCAGTTGGCGTACCCTTCGCTATCACTTTTCCCTTAGAGAGAATTATGGCTCTGTCACAAATTTTTAAAAGTTCAGCAGCTTGGTGTTCTGTGATTATTATAGACATATTAGGCTGCTCTTTTTGTAAATTTATTAAAATTTCTTTTAACATTTGTATAGTTAAAATATCTAATGCACTAAAAATTTCATCACAAAGTAAAATTTTTGGATTACTTAGTAATCCTAAACAAATAACTAATTTTCTCTTTTCTCCCCCTGAAAGCATACTAGCTTTTACATTTCTAACACTATCAAGATCAAATTTGTTTATTAACTCTTCTATTTTAGCGTCTCTTTGACTTTTATCCTCTATTACAATCTCAGCTATAGCTTTAAAATTTTCTAATAAAGTTAATTCCCAAAAAAAACCTCCGTATTGCGGGACCAGGCTCAAACCGAACATTCTTGTTCTTAAGTATATAGGGTAGTCATTTACATTTTTTGAATTTATAAATATTTCACCAGAATCTGGTCTTAATAGTCCTATAAGTAAATTGAAGAGAGTACTTTTTCCAACACCATTTGGTCCAAGTAGTCCTAAAATTTCCCCAGGGTAAATATTAATGTTTATATTATTTAATATTTTTTTTTCTCCAAAAGATAAAGAAATATTTTTTAAAGAAGCAACTTGAATATTTTTTTTAAAACTTTTAATTCTAAACGATTTAATTGGCATAACTGTTATATTTTATGTTAATTTTCTTTTCATTTTCTTTCATATAAATTTTTACATTTTTTGACAACAAATCTATTTCCGCAATATCTGCTGATAAATTTGTATTTAAATTATTATACTTAATTTCATTATATATTTTTACTTTGTTATCTTTAAATAGAAGATCAACATTATTTGAAGAAATATTATGTTCAGCATATCTAATAAATATATCTTCTTCAAAATTGGTGTCATAATTTAAATTGTTATAAATAGCTTTTTTTGAGGTAATTGTAATTCTTTCACCATAATTAAAAATTATTTCAGCTTTTACATTCTTCATTAATATAAGATTTTTACTTTCATTTAAGATTTCACCATATTTGGCTTTAATAATATATTGATTTCCAACTTCATCATTAGATGTATATTCAATATTTTCAATTATATTTGAAAAATTCTTATCTGAAATTGAAGATGTATTTGTTTTTTTTGTATCAGAGTTTTTAGTTTGATTTTTTGTAGAATATTTAAAAAAAAATAAACTTACTAATAGCAATATGATTAAAAATAATATTAGTTGAATAATTATTTTTTTATTCATTTATTGAATATTTGCTTCGAGAATCATATGAACATGTATTATCCCAATAGTTCGAGACTTATTTTTTCCTTTGTGAACACACAAAGATGTGATTTTATTAGTATTCATTATCTCTAAAGCTTTTTCACATAAAATATCTTGATCTACACTAATAGGATTTTTAGTCATAATTTTTTTTACAGTTAGTTTTTGTAGATTCTCATTTTTTGCACTTGCTCGTCTAATTGTACCATCTGTAATCAGTCCACTTGTATGTCCCTTAATATTTTTTACTATTAAAGTTCCTAAATTTTTTTGAGTTATAACTTTTAAAGCTTCCTTCATATTTGAATTTTCCTTAATAAAAGGAATCTTATTTTTAGTTAACATTAAATCTTCTACAGTTTTAAGTTTTGCTCCAAGACTCCCTGATGGATGAAATTTTTTAAAATCTTTTTTGCTAATTTTCTTTTTATTCATAGTTGCGACTGCAAGTGAGTCACCTATACTTAATTGGTTGATAGTGCTTGAAGTCGGTATTATACCCAGTCCTGCTTCTTGAACTTCAGGAATATATAATTTTATATCTGAAGCTTTATATAATAGAGAATTTTTTTTTGAAACTATTCCAATTAATATAATCTTATTTCTATTTGCATATTTAATAATATTGTTTAATTCTTCAGAATTTCCTGAGTAGCTAATTAAAATTAGTACATCTTTTCTCGTAATACTACCAAGGTCTCCATGAGAGCAATCGTTTGCGGATAAAGAGAATGAAGGTGTTCCTACAGAGGATAAAGTTGCTGAAATTTTTGATGCAATTAAACCACTTTTTCCTACGCCACATAAAATTACTTTAGATTGACATTTAGTTATAGCATCAACAGCCTGATTAAATGAATTATTAATTGATTTTTTTAAATTTTTTAATGCTTTAATTTCTATGTCAATTACATTTTTAGCAATATCTTTATAATTGTTTTTTTTCATTAGTGTGCCCAAATATCTTCTTTAAATAATGCTAAATCAAGATCAACTCTTGTTTTTAAAAATTTTAAACAATCATTATATAAATCTAATCTTTTTTCTCTTATAAGAATTTTATTTAATTCTTCATGAATTTTATGTAAGTAGATAACATCATTAGCACAATATTTTAGTTGAGCATTTGTGAGCTCACCCCCAAAATCAGAATTTTGAAATTGTTTGCTGATATCAATATTTATGAATTCCTTAATTAGAGCCTTGAGAGAGTGACTATCAGAATAAGATCTGGCTAACTTTGATGCAATTTTAGTATCTAGAACATTTATAGTGTCAGTTTTTAAATAGTATTTAATATGAGCCAAGTCAGCTCTGCCATAGTGAAATATTTTTGTGATAGAAGAGTTTGAAAGAATTTTATTTAAATTTGGAGTTTTATATTTTGACCTATCTAATTGAATAATATGAGCATCTGAATTACCACTTGATAATTGAATAAGACATAAAGGGTCCCGCTTAACGTTTAGCCCCATAAATTCTCCATCTACAGCTATAATATTGCCTAAATCTAAATCTTCTGGTAGATCGTTTTTATGAAGTTTAATATCAATACTCATTTGTAATTATATATATATGAAAGCAAAAAATTGTCTAATTTTTGGCGGTAGTGGTCAAATAGGACGTAATTTAATTAGAAAGCTTACTAAAAATAATTATAAAGTTACTGTAGTTACTAGAAATTCTCATCAAAAGGGATATTTGATAAAAACTCAAGCTAATGCTGGCTATATTGATATTATTGAAGCCAATATTTTTGATGAAATAAAGATTAGAAAACTTTTTGCTAAAACTGATATCTGTATAAATTTAGTCGGAATTCTTTATGAAAGCGGAAAGGGTAATACTTTTAAAAATATTCATTCTATTTTTCCCTCTATATTAGCTAAACTTTGTAAAGAATATAAAGTACAACAGTTTATTCATTTGTCTGCATTAGGCATTAATGAGGCTGTATCTTCTATGTATGCAAAAAGCAAACTTGAGGGAGAGATAAATATTAAGAAAAGTTTTCCTTTAGCAACAATATTACGTCCATCAGTAGTTTATTCTATAGATGATAATTTTACTACTAATTTTATGACATTATTAAGCAGACTTCCATTTTTTCCACTTTATTATAATGGAGATACCAAATTTACACCTATTCATTGTTCAGATTTAAGAGATATTATTTATCATGTTACCTCAAAGAATATTCATTCCAAAATAATTGAGTGTATAGGCCCTGAAGTATTTTCTTTTAAGGAAATCTTAAAAGAATTATTAAAATTAATTAATAAAAATAGATTATTAATTCCGGTTCCTTTTTTCTTTGCAAATATTTCGGCTAAATTATTTCAAATATTTCCGAAACCATTATTGACAGTCGATCAACTTACTCTTTTAAAATATGATAATATTTCATCAAATAAGTATCAAACAAATTATGATATAGGAGTTCCTAGTTCAAGAAAGTTTGTTCAAGAAGTGGAAAAATATTGTTATATGTGGAGAGAAGGTGGTCAGTTTTCAACAAAAAAGTATGATATTAAAAATTCTTAATAGAAAATTTTGAATAAAATTATATAATCTTTTTAATGACAATATATATTATTTATACTCTTGTATTTCTAATTTTTTTATTTTTAATAAATTTAATCATTAGAGCCATTATTAGAGGCATCAATGCAAAAAAGAAAAATAAAATGAAATAATCAAAAATTATATAGATTTATTAAGCAGTACTAATTTTCTTTTCTATATATTTTGTACCATCTTCATCCTTGTCAGTAGCAGGTTCTTCTTTCTTACCTTTTGGTTGATAAGCATACAGTAAATGAAGTTTACAATATGAAAAATCTTTTAAAGAAGTTCTTCCGCAGAAATAAAATGACTCTTCCTCAGGATGACCTATAGGCCATTTGCAAGAACTCTCATCTAGCTCTTCTAATTTTTTAGGATTCTCGGGCTCAAAATCTTTTTCAATAATTAGAGATTGAAATTTACTTCTTCTTATTTTTCTTTGTTTAGAATTATTTGCTTCTTTATGGGTATCAAAATTTTGATTAGATATTGTATTTCTAGTTTTGATTTTTGAGGATAAATTTAATCTGAAAGCTTTACCAATAACTGCATTTCTACTAACATTTCCAATTATTTCACTGATTTGACTAGCCGTTTTTCCTTTTCCCCAAAGCTCTTTTAATTTATTAACTTTCTCTTCAGTCCAGCTCATAATCTATATTTAGTATGTTATTAATTTTAATATCTATATATAGATCACATATGATTTTAAAAAAGACAATAAATATTTTTGTTTTGTACACAATTTTTTCAAGACCTATATATGATTACTTATGGTTGAATTGAATAAAAAATATCAGATTAGAGTTAGAAAATTTGGGTTAATAAATTGGATAGGTTTTAAAAGTTTATGGCTTAAAGAATGCAATAGATTTATGGTAGTTTGGCAACAAACACTATTATCTCCACTTGTATCAAGCTTATTATTTTTATCGGTTCTATCTTTAGCATTAGGAAATAATAGAGATGATGTTCTTGGATATTCTTTTATAAGTTTTTTAGCACCTGGATTAATTGCAATGAGTATATTAACACAATCTTTTAGTCATTCAGTGTCCTCATTGATGATTTCAAAGATACAGGGCAACATAGTGGATATGCTTTATGCTCCTTTATCAGCACTTGAAGTTTCTATGGCAATAATATTAGCAGCAATAACAAGGAGTTTTTTAATTGCCATTATTTCAATAGTCGTTTTTTCTTTAATAGTTGACATGTCATTCTATAATATTTTTTATATTTTTATTTATAGTTTTTTAGGTTCATTTATACTTGGTAGCTTAGGTTTTATAACAGGTCTTTGGGCAGAAAAATTTGATCATACTGCTACAATAACCAATTTTGTAATCACTCCTCTAAGTTTTTTATCTGGAGCTTTTTATTCTATAGAAAAATTACCAGAATTTTTTAAAACAATAAGTTATATGAATCCATTTTTTTATATGATTGATGGTTTTAGATACGGTTTTTTAGGAGTGTCAGATGGGTCTATAAGCTTTGGAATAATATATTTATTAATATTAAGTTTTGTTATCGGATTCTTAGCTTATTATCTTTATAAAGTAGGTTATAAAATTAAATCATAAAATATGAGTTCTTTAGCAAAAAACTATAATAGAAGAAAAATTTCATTTAAATATGGCAAAGGTAGTTTTTTATATTCAACAAATGGAAAAAAATACTTAGATTTTGTTCAAGGTATTGCTGTAAACTCTCTTGGACATGCTAATCCATATTTAGCAAAAGCAATTAATAAACAATCAAAAAAACTTTGGCATGTCTCAAACGCATTTATTATTCCTGAAGGAGAAACATTAGCAAAAAAGTTAGTAAAAAAAACATTTGCAGATTTTGTAATGTTCCAAAATAGTGGCGTAGAAGCCACAGAGGCGGCGATTAAAGTTGCTAGACGATACTTTTATTCGATTGGAAAACCTAATAAAAATAGAATTTTATGTGTAAAGAATTCTTTTCATGGACGTTCAATTGCAACTATTTTTGCTAGTGGTTCAAAAAAAATGACCGAAGGATTTGGACCTAAAGTTGATGGTTTTGATCACTTTGAGTTTGGTGATCATAATAGTTTAAAA
>MDTG01201374.1_pt1 | contig 10667 bp, 9 predicted proteins | sample 811421 | NCBI WGS metagenome assembly MDTG01 (sample SAMN05326645, study PRJNA326480) | marine metagenome | isolation source: seawater | place: Pacific Ocean: South East | collected 2011
CGTATGGTCAGAAACAATCGGCGGTGAGGATAGAAATAGGTGATTTACATTTAGATGCGTTAAGGAATGCGAAGGCTGTCGGCGATGCAAAAATTATTGAAAACGAATAATTTAGAAGATTTTTTAAAGATTTTCTCTCACATTTTTTCACCATGGATTTTTTAAAATTTTTTTAAGGTAACAAATAATAATGTTTTATTACAAACCAGTTTTTAAGAAAAAAATTATCGGAAAGGCTCAACTATGCTTTAAGTAGAATGCTGCATGGCTACACTACGCCATTTATTATGAAACTCTAATACCTTAAGACCTTGTTCAGATATACCAAGACCTGATCCCTTCCAACCTCCAAAAGGTGCATGCATCTCAACCCCTGCAGTTGGAAGATTTATGTTGACATATCCACATTGTATATTTTCAACAAAAAAGTGTGCTGCGTGAAGATCGTTTGTCATGATAGTACTACTTAAACCATATTTTGTATCATTAATTAGTTTTATAGCTTCTTCCATCTCTTGAACTGGAATAAGCACAGCAACAGGCCCAAATACTTCTTCACGAGCCAAACAATGATCTAAGGGTAGATTGTTAAACAATGTTGGCTTAATATAATATCCATTATTGATCGGAATTTCATTTCCACCACAAATTGGTTTGCCTAAGTCATTTATTCCCTTTTGAATGTAATATCGGATTCTATCAAATTGTTCCTTATCTACCACTGGACCAAGAAAATTGCCTTCTTCAAGAGGATTTCCAATTGAAAGTTGTGAGACTTTATTCGATAAGTTTTTTTCAAAAGTTTCAATAATTTTTTTATCTACAAATATTCTACTAGTCGCAGTACATTTTTGACCTGAACTTCTAAATGCACCTTCAATTGTTTGAGTAATTGATTTGTCTAAATCAGCTTTTTCATGAATATAAATTGCATTTTTTCCACCCATTTCACATTGAACTTTTCCAAGGCGATTAGAAACTTTTCTATAAACCTCCTGCCCAATGCTTGTTGAACCCGTGAAGGAAATTGCATCAACATTTGTTGAATGTGTAAGTTGTTCACCAACATTAGACGTCCCATGCAACAAATTGACAACACCATTTGGAATCCCAGATTCCAATAAGATATTAATTAAAGATTGTGAACAATAAGGATGTTGTGGACTAGGTTTCCAAACCACAGTATTCCCACTTATCAATGCTGGTGCGATCTTCCATGAGGGTATTGAAAAAGGAAAATTCCAAGGTGTAATTGCTCCAATCACACCTATAGGTTCTCTTTTAGTATAATAGTGCACATTGGACCGGCCAGAATGTAATACTTCACCAGTTGGCCGTTGGGATTCAGAAGCATAAAATTGGAATACTTTTCCAGAATATTGGACTTCACCTATTGCTTCAGAAATAGGTTTGCCCATTTCCTCTGCCATAATTTTACCAAGCTCTGTTGCTCTTTCATTTAGAATCCGTCCTACATTCATTAATATTTGAGCTCTCGTCATCATATTCATTTTTTTCCAGGAAAGAAATGCATTTTGGGCTGCCTCAATGGCTGATTCTATTTGGATGCTTGAAGCCATTTGATACTCTACGGCTTTTCGGTTAATTTCAGATGGATTGATAGAATGGTAAACCTCATCGCCCTTAGAGTGTACTCTTTGACCATCTATTAAATTAAAAATTTTACTTACCATTTTGTCCTCCGCTAAATTTGTTTTTATTTAAATAAGAATCCATTGGGGATTGGATCCCAAGGGTCCAGGAAGAAACTATGCTTTCCTGTGATGTGAGCCATGCCAGTTAGCTTAGGTAAAATATAAAGTCTTTTCTTGTCCTTGAGAAGTTGAGCAGTTGCCTCAAAATCAATGCCAAGTAAGTTTCTAGCTCGGATAACCTCTCCTTCGGCAATTTGTCCTGTTGAAATCATACGCGCAATTTGAGCTGAGGTTCCTGTCCCACAAGGTGATCGATCAAATTTATTAGAGTCTAGTATCACAAGATTTTGAGTAATTAATCCAAGTTTATCTCTCTCAATCTTATAAAAGAGTACACTATCTATTTTTTCAGTAAGCTCTGAAATTTCATTATTAGCAATTTTATCATTTAGAGTATTCTTGATATCAGTTCCTACTCTTAATGCTTTAGAAATTTCTTCCTGAACCAAATTTAGTTTCATATCTTCTGCTTGTACCAATGCATACCAATTACCACCGTAGGCAACATCAATTTTAATCTTTTCCCCATTAGCTTCTACTGGAACTTCTTGTGCAGCTAAATAGGACATTACATTAAATATTGTTACTGAGATGAGTCTATTATCCTGATATTTTGGAAAAATCTTAATGACACCTGCCGGAACTTCCAAGGTGAAGTGATCTCTTTTCAAGTTTTTCAATAACCCCAGATAATCTAGGGTTGCTGCTAATCCAATAGTGGCATGGCCACACATTTCTAGGTAATTATAACTTCCCAGAAAGAAGCTTCCAAAATCAGCCTTTTTGCTTTCGGTTAATATGACTCCAACCATTGCAGAATGGCCACGTGGTTCGTGTAGAATAAAATTTTTTAAATGATCAAACTTAAATTGAAAATATATCTGTCTTTCTTTTACGCTCTCTCCTTTTAATTTTGGAATCCCAGAGGTGATAACTCTAGTTGGGTGACCAGCAGTATGACTATCAATAGCATTAAGTGAAGTACCAATTCCCATTAAATAGTTCCTGAATTTTTTATGTGATCAGAAATCTTTTCTGCTGCCATTATTGTTGTGAGCATGGTATTTCCACTAATAATAAATGGCATGATTGAGGCATCAACAACCCGTAAATTCTTGACACCTTTGACTCTGCAATTTGAATCTAAAACTGCATTTTCATCTTCTTGCTTTCCCATACGGCAAGTTCCACTGACATGCCAACTACCGCGAACATTTGAACGTATCCAATTTCTTAAATCTGACGGTGAGGCAAGCAATTTTTCAATGTTTAAGTCAGGAGCGATCAGCTTTTCGATCAATAATTTCCTTGGAGTTGGACCCATATTTGCTATAATTGATGCAAGACCGGTGATAAACCAATTTTTTGAATTTACCGAACCCAGTTTCTTAACTTTATCGGAAAAAGTAGCTGGAAAAATGTTTGTTAAAACCCCCTTCATCGAGGGATGAGTTACTATTTTTGAAAGTCGATGTATACCATCTTCCAATCTTAAAAGATCACGTTCATCTGATAGGTGTTTAAAATTTACATAAGGACCACTCGCTAGACTTGCTTCTTTTATTTTTACTTCACCAACTGAAAAAGGCTTATTTACACAAGTAAGAATCGATCCAAGGCACCTTCCAAGAGGATGCCATGCAGCTCGGTTAGAGGGTAAGACAAACATATCACCTGAACAGGTGTTTGATATACCTGAGGTATAACGGTATCCCATTTGAATATGTCGACGCATTGACTTAGGAAGTCTACTAACTTTAGGTAAAAAAAAGGCTAGAGCAACCATTGGATGGTCTTGAAGATTCTGACCAACTCCGGCTGAATGAGTAACAATATCTAAACCTTTACTCTTTAAATGTTGAGCTGGGCCGATCCCCGACAACATCAATGCCAAGGGGCTTTGAAGTGCGCCCATAGATAGTATTACTTCTCTAGCGTAAAGTGAGTGTGTTCCTTGTTTATTTGTTGCAACAACACCGTTTATTATACGATTAGTTTTTAATAGTTTTTCAAAGTTTGTATTTGTCATTATGGTTAAGTTCGAACGACTGCGTACTTGATAAGATAAATAGCTGCGAGCGGCAGAATATCTCTCACCATCTATATTATTAATAGTCATAGGGAAATAACCATCCTCGAAGGCTGCATTATGATCTTGAATATTGGGTATTCCAGATATATCTAGAACATTTGAAACTGCTTTAGTAAATGGAGACCAGTTTTTTGGGAAAATTCGCCTTAATGGTAATGGTCCATCTACACCATGGAGTTCATGCTTTGAGAAATTAGTGTCATGTTCTAATTTAATAAAATAAGGTAAGACGTCTTCCCATTTCCAGCCTTTAGCACCTACAGATTCCCACCCATCATAATCTGCTGGCGACCCCCGAAAAGCAAACATACCATTAATACTACTTCCCCCACCTAGAATCTTAGCTTGTTCATAATTATGCCCTTCAGAGAACCCTATTTCGTCATCGTGCAGGAAGACTTTTATATTTTGCCAGTGATACTTGGTGTTAAAATAAGCGACAATTGGGTAAGCATCTCGAATTGCATTTGGTTCTTTACCAGGCAATATGTCATTGCCAGCCTCTATTAATAAGACTTTAAATGAAGACTTTTCTGAAAGACGGCTAGCAAGAACTGAACCGGCGGTTCCTCCTCCAACAATTATATAATCAAAATTATTAGAACTCATTTTAACTCATGCTTAAACCAAATTGTTTTATGACGGCAATAGCTCTCTAAGCCAAGTCGCCCCATTTCCTTACCAAAACCTGAACCATTTAATCCTCCTTGTGGTGTTGAATAGTCGGGCTGTCTGCCATGTGTATTTACCCAGACAGTTCCGGCCTCTAGGGTGCTTGGAATGGACAAAGCTTTTTTTGCATCATTCGTATATATGCTCGCACTTAAAGCATAAAAAGGGTGGTTAGCCATTTTTATTCCCTGTTCCTCGTTGATATATGTATCAATTATTAGTATTGGTCCAAAAAACTCTTCCATGAATCCAACGGAACTTTTCTGAACATTTTCTATAATTGTCGGCTCATAATATGCACCAGTATATTTTAATTTCAAACGTTTACCACCATATATGATTTGGGCTCCCTCTGTAATAGTTTTTTCAAGCATTTTATCAATGCGAAGAGCTTGTTTCTCACTAATTATTGGCGGTAAATTATTTTCCATTTGCCAAGTTGGTCCAGGTATTCGAGATTTTATTTTATCGGTTAAACGCTGAAGGTATTTATCACGCATATTTTTAGGAATAATTAACCGTGTTCCAGCCGTACAAACTTGACCAGAATTAGCGAGAAAACCATTTGTTACTTCTTGAATTACTTGGTCAATAGCTTGGTCTCCTTTTATATCACTAAGGACTAGTTGAGGGCTTTTACCACCTAACTCTAGGATGACCGGTTTTGTCCCATGAAGGGCAGCTTCAGACATTACTTTTGATCCAGTAACAGAGGAGCCAGTAAATGTAATCTTTCGTACCAAAGGATGTTTTACTAAAGATGAACCTGATTCACCACCACCTTGAATTACATTAAATAAACCTTCAGGAAGTCCTGCTTCAGAGGCTAATTCAGCAATTCTAACAGCTGAAAAGGGAGTTAATTCTGATGGTTTTAATACTACTGAATTTCCTACTGCAAGTGCAGGTGCAGATTTCCAAATTGCATTAATTATAGGAAAATTAAATGGGGCTATTGATCCTATCACACCATAAGGTTCAGGAACATTTATTGAAGTATTGTTTGCAGAAGTAGGGAGTAATTGTCCTTCTATTTTATCTGCCCAGTTGGCAAAATAACGTAGGGCTCCAGTAGCTCTAACCAAATCTCTATTAGTTACATCAAAGATCGGTCTAGTGGTAGTTGCGGCTTCTAGCTGTGCTAATTCTTGATTATTTTCTTCGAGTAGGTCTGCCCACCTCATTAAAATTTCTGTACGTTTTAATGGAGGTAATTCTGCCCATCCAGAATTTCTGAATGCTTGATCTGCTATTTGAACAGCTTCATCAACTAACTGATCATTTGCTGCATTAATTGTAGAAATTCTTAATCCATCAGAAGGCCGAATTACTGCTATTTTCTCCTCTCCACCTGAGACTTGTTTTCCATTAATAAAATGATTGCAGTTTAGTGAAATTGAATTTGGGTCGAAGCTAAGTGAACACATTTTAATTAATCCTAAGAATAGAAATTTTATTATACTCCAGTTAAACGAAAACCATCTGGGAATGGGTCATCAGGGTCCAAATAAAAGTTGAAGCTACCAGTTAAATATGCACTTCCTGTCACGAGACAATTGATGCCAGGTAGGTTTCCGACTTTTGTTTCTGAGACTATTTCCCCATGGAAAACTGTGTCTAAGATTCCTTGATGTGTAAAGCTTTGACCAACTTTCATTTTTCCCTTCCCTGAAAGTAAAGCCATTCTAGCTGCCGTACCTGTACCGCAAGGGGATCGATCAATAACAGTTGGAGGACAAACTACTACGTTTTTGCCTATTAAAGGATCAGTCGCATGATTTTCAATTATCTCTATTTGATAAACTTCTTTAATGTGAGAAAGAGTAGGATGTTGAATAGGAATGTTTTTTAACTGCTCTCTTAACTCTGATGCTATAGATACCAAATGCCAAGCATTTTTTGTTTCTAAAGAAATGCCCAAATCACTTGCTTTAACTATTAGATAAAAGTCTCCACCAAAGGCAATATCTCCAAAAATCTTGCCGCAAGTTTTGGTTTTCAACTCAATGTTTTCTTTATAAAGAAAACTGTCAGGCATTTGTAAAGTAACTGACTCAGCTCGACCACCTTTTACCATAACACTTGCCGGGACGACTCCAGCAGGTGTATCAAGTTTGACAAGATTCTTGCCTTCCTTAGAATCTAAATATCCTGCTTCAATACTAATCGTAGCCACGGCTATGGCGCAGTGACCGCACATTGGTGGGTAGGTATCTGGTTCTAAAATAATCATTCCGATGTCCGCATCATCAGAACAAGGTTCCGTAAGCACTGCGGCTGGCATATTGAAACTGCCTCGTGGCTCAAAAATAACTAATTTACGAAGCCAGTCTCTTTTCATTAGATCAGCTCTTTTCTCAACCATGGTGTCTCCACGAATGGGACCAAAGCCTGAAGTTATTAGCCGTAAAGGACAGCCTGCAGTATGGGAGTCTATCCCTTGAATAATTCGCTTGGTATGCATGGTTATCCCAACTCCTCAATTATCTCTTTAACATTTTTAGTTTTTAAAATGCTTCTAACATGATTTAGCTGAGTGCTCGTAAATGGTAGGAGAGGTTTTCTGGGTCCTCCAACATCTTGTCCAAGTTCACACATTACAGCCTTTATGCCAGAGTAAAAACTACCACTTTGGAAACATGCATAAATTGCAAATAATGCAGGTTCTAACCTATCTGCCAAAGAATGGTTCCCACACTTGCATGCATCGAAGTATTCTCGAACCAGCCTTCCAGCCAGTTGATGGGCCATAGCAACGACACCAACGCATCCTATGGAAAAAGAGGACCTAATCATGGTTTCGTAACCTACGAAGATAGAAAGTTTATCTTTTACTCTGCTACAAAGCTCATTCAATTGACGAATATCACCTGAGGAATCTTTGATTGCAGTTATTTGTGGAATTTCACTTATTTCATGAACAAAATCAGGTGTAAGGTTAACCCCAGTTCTCTTTGGACTGTTATATAGCATAATGGGTAGTTTGGTGTGCGATGTTAGAGTTTTGTAAAAATGCTCAGTTTCTCTTAAATCTGGAGTGGCATAGATCGGAGGTAAAGCTAATATTCCATCACAACCGGCTTTCTCTGCTTGTCTCGAGAGCTCAAAACAATTTTCCATGGAGAGGTCCGAGACCCCAGCAATAATTGGAATGCGCTTACTAGTTTGTTTTACGCAACACTCAAATAGTGCGATCCTTTCCTCTACACTCATTGTGTAAAATTCTCCTGTGCTTCCACAAACTATTAAGCCATCGGCACCATTTTTTATATTTTTGTCGATTAACACTTCAAACAGATCAAAATTAATTTCTGCATTCTTTTCAAAAGGGGTCACCAATACGCTGAATATTCCTTGCCATCTTCTTTGATTCATTTTGTTACCTTTATTTGATAGATTTTCACGCTTTTCATTTTATTTAAGTTTCAGTAATGGTTGCATTAGTTTAGCTGTCTCATGAAACCTATTAACGAATGAACGTATTCTTTCGTTAGGTGCATCCCTCAATACTTCTAGAGGAGGTCCTTCGACAGAAATCTTGCCTTGATCTAAAAAGATGACCCTATCAGCAACAGCGAGTGCGAATCCAAGCTCATGTGTTACCACTAACATCGTTATACCTTCTTTTGCTAAAGATATCATAGTACTCAATACCTCCCCAACAAGTTCTGGATCTAGAGAAGATGTTGGTTCATCAAAAAGCATTACTTTTGGTTGCATGTTTAGGGCTCGAGCAATGGAAACCCTTTGTTGTTGCCCACCGGAGAGCGTATTGGGCATTCGATCAAAAAATTCCGTCATTCCAACTTTGTCAAGGAATTCCATTGCTCTGGCTTTATTTTCTGCAACGGGCTCTTTTAAAACAGATCGAGGTCCTTCCATGACATTTTGGAGAACATTCATATGGGGAAATAAATTAAAGTGCTGGAAAACCATTCCAGTTTTTGATCTCATTGTATTGATGTCTGAGGCCCTCAACCGAAGATTAGATTTACCATTAGATGTTCGATCAAAAATTACTCTGCCATCAATCTCTATTTTCCCACTGGTTGGTTCTTCAAGTAAATTCAAACATCGCAAAAGTGTTGTTTTCCCTGAACCTGAAGCTCCAATTAGAGAAATCACCTCACCTCTCTTGACAGAAAGATTTACTCCATTTAGGACTGAAATTTTTCCAAAAGTTTTGTGAAGAGAAGAAATTATTACTAAATTTGAACTGGTCAAATACTACACCTCATGTTTTTAGTTATTTTGAATCTCAAGTCGTCGGGCTACATAATTTGATGGTATCAAAATTATTAAGAAAATTATCCCTATAGCAGTGTAAATCTCCATTGGCCTATAAGTAAATGAAGCAACATAGCTTGCCTGATACAACAAATCTGGAATAGTGATTATCGATAAGAGAGTGGTGTTTTTCATTACTATAATTGTCTGACCAGCTAGTGGTGGGATCATTCTTCGGAAAGCTTGGGGTAGAATAATACGCCTCATGGCAGTAGCAGTTGACATGCCGAGTGCTTTTGCCGCATCGGTCTGCCCAGAATCCAATGATTGTATTCCTGCCCTCAGAATTTCTGCATAGTAGGAAGCACCATAAAGGCTTAAAGCTATGATTCCGGCCATCTCTCTGGAGATGTTTATGCCGAGAAAGATAGGCAAAGCATAATAACTCCATAAAAGCCATACCAGTAGCGGGATATTTCTGAAGAATTCAACAAAGAGGTAACCAGCCATTTGGAATGCTCTAAGGCTCCTCAACTGCAATATGGCAACAGCCAAACCAATTGTTATACCGAGAAAAGATGTTATTAGAGTATATTTTAGGGTAATCAATAAACCGAGGATTAAGAGGTCATAGTTGTCAGAAATAATATACCAGTGGAACATTATTTACTCCAATTCGTTAGTTTTGATGTTAGTGTCGAACAAGACAGCATTAAAATTAGAAAGTAATTATATTAGTTTTAGCTGGCCTATTCGACACAATTTTGAAGACTTAAGACAATTGATCAGAAACTAAATTCTGGAGGGAGTACAGAAAGATCAATGCCATGTTCTTCAAACGCTTTGTTTAGTTTTCCTTGCGCTAGACCTAATGCGCGTTGTTGATGCACCCAGTTGGTCAGCCAGTTCATGTAACCCTGATTGCCATCTTCTCTCCTAATTCCTATGGTGGCGGGGTTTCTAAGCATCGGAGTAGGTAGTACTACTTTACTGCCTTCCAGTGCTTGAACGACTTTGACCGCATCAAAGATGGAAACAATCATTGCGTCTGCACGCTTTGCCATCAATTCTGCAACACCCAAAGGTCTGTCTTCGACTGGTATAATTTGTGCCTTGGGGGTTAAGGCTTCAGCGACAACCTGCATCGTACTACCTTTTTGAACCACCAGACGCACGGAAGGATCATTTAATCCCTTCCAGGAGTTTATGTTGAAGTCACCTTGAGCGACAATGGCCCAAGCATCTGTAAATAGTGTTACATTCAAGTAATCGACTACTAGGCCGCGTTTTGGATTTGGATTTAATCCAATAGCAATATCTATTTTTCCTGCTTGAAAGTCACCTGCTAAATTACCCCATGTCGTTTCTACTGGAACCACTTTAGCACCTAAGTGTTCGGCAATTTCTTCGGCCCATTCGATGTAGAAACCACCCCATTTACCAGTGCTCCGATCCTTCACAAAACCAGGCTCTTCTCCCACCATCACTGGTACACGAAATTCACCAGTATCTCGAATTCTGTCCAGAACGATATTTGGGTCTGCAGCAACAACTGGTTTGGTTAATGCTACAAATGTCAACATGAGCAACAATAATATGTAACTAGTGTAAGTTTTTAAGTTAAACGAAATCATTTATGCCTCCTTTTTTGGTTAAATGTTTCTTCGTAATTTCATTCAACTGCCGAAATTTTCGTTGCTCTGCTTAATTAACTACACCTGCCTTAGAGGCAAACCTTTTAGACGATTTGCCATTATATAAATTAGTCCGACGCTTCTTATCTGAATTAATCCATAAAATTTTGGCAGACTTTTTGCCAGGATTCCTCCAGCTATGGCTTGAGTGACTGCTAAAATAAATTGAATCACCCGCATTCAAATACTGTTTGCCCTTATTGGCTATAGTAATTTCAAACTCACCTTCTAATAAGTAGAGTAATTCCTCACCTTCGTGACTGTAGA
>MDTG01276754.1_pt1 | contig 10667 bp, 2 predicted proteins | sample 811421 | NCBI WGS metagenome assembly MDTG01 (sample SAMN05326645, study PRJNA326480) | marine metagenome | isolation source: seawater | place: Pacific Ocean: South East | collected 2011
AAAGTCTTCATCAGTCGCTTGATTTAGTAGTCTGATTTCATCACTACGAAGTTGTAGTTGACCAGAACCAGCATTCTGAATGATACCCGTTCCATTAGCGGCGTGCCAAATCTTTAGATCATCAGTATCACCTAAATTGATTTTATCATCATCACCAAGATGAATATTATTTTGGAAAGTAGAAACACCCGAAACATTTAATTGTTGAGTATCTAATGTTCCAAAGATAGTAACACCAGCACCAATCGTCTGGAGTCTCAGAGCATCTGCATAGTAGAGATTTACTACGTCATTATTATAAAAACGTGCTGCCTTATTACCACTCAAATCTGTAATGGAAACCCACTCACCACCAGTTTGAATATTTAATGGTCCAGTTCCAGAATCTCTTATAACAGATGACGCACCTGCATGATAAATTTGAAGATCGTTTGTATCACCAATATTCAGAACAACATTATCACCAAAATTTACATTATTCTGGAATGTTGTAATACCAGATACAACCAACTGTTGTGTATTTACATTAGTAAAAGAACCACTAGATCCCGATATAGGAACTCCAGTCAGAGCAGAACCATCACCAGAGAATGCCGTAGCATACATGGTTCCATTAACTGTAACACCTGCACCAAGAGTAGTGAGTTTTACAGAGTCATCTTTGTATAGTTTAGTGCCAGAGGAATCAGCAGAGATTAGTGCTCCCTTGCCAGCATATGGATCTGTTACTAAGAATTCTTTAGTCTGAATATCCAGAACAGCATCAGTATTACCCGCACCACTTTTAATACTATTACGAATAGTGCCACCAACATCAGCAGAGTCAATAGACAAATGTGTTACAGCAACACCAGCATTGGATGTTCCAATGTCAATGGTTCCAGTCGCATGTATTGTATTGAAGAAAGAAGTACTAGTGGTGCTGAGTCCTACTGGAACACCAACATTGGTAAGGTTACTACCATCACCATAGAATGAGGTAGCACTAACAATACCACTAGCACGAACATCATTTTGAACGAAGATTCCGTCGGATGTTGTAGTAAGCTTTTCACTACCACCTGCATAGAGTCTTACTACATGACCCGTACCAGAATCTCCGAAGAACATCTTAGTGATGCTATTTCCAGCATCTCTAATAGAGAATGTATCGGATTGTATTCTGCCATCAAGGTCTATAATATTAAAGTATGATGTTCCATTAGTACTAATACCTGCAATTCCTGCTCCTCCACCACCAGGAAGATTAGTCAGTCCAGAACCATCACCGAAAAATTGGTTTGCAGTGACAACACCAGTTATATTTGCATCTCCCTTCACAAGAAGGGCATCAGTTGCCTCAAGAACATCTGTTCCGATTGCAACGTTACGTCTGAATGCTGCTCCACCAGATCCACCAGTTCCTGCGGTAACTCTCAGATCACCATATACGGTACAACCAATACCAGCAGCAGCAAATCTAAGATACCCAACATTATTATTAGCAGTACCAGAGTATAATTCTACACCAACAGATCCTGCCTTGAATCTAGCAGAAGCATATTGACCACTATGAACATTAACATAGAGATCATGAACTGTAACAAAAGTATCTACCTTTCCAGTACCTCTAGAACTGATACCAGAAATAATATTACTAACACCATTATGATAGATTTGAAGATCGTCAGAATCTCCAAAGTTTAGTGCCTCATCATCTCCACGCTGAGTGCCAACACCTGTTACACCAGTCAGGTTAGTTCCATCACCGTAAAAAGCATTAGCAGTTATGATGCCAGTAACGGTTGCATTCCTTCCAACCTGAAGGTCAGTGCTAATAGCAACTCTGTTGCCATTCAGATTAATATTATCTGGACTGGAGATCGTAGGAGTACCAGCAGATCCAACAATATTAATCTCTCTTACGCCAAAAGATCTATCTGCCATTATTCAAACACAGGTTTTTTAGTATTTATCACTCGTAAGATATTGTGATGTTACCTGTTATCTCTATTCCTTCACCAGAGAATACTTTAACTCCTTCAATCACAGGTGACCCGCTTGACTGTTCTGGTTCATTACCAGTCGGAGCATCATAGATAACGATTGGAAGAGATCCTTCAAGACTACGAGTATCAGACCAAGGACCACCACTACCATCTCCAGCACCAGACACACCAGTGTCTGATCCAAAATGGAAGCTAGCACTATCTTGTCTTGCTAGTGTCGTGACACCAACTGGTTGATTCTCACCTCTTAACCAATTCCTAACATCTTGCCATCCCCAGGTGCGATTATACTCCATCTTTGTTGCAATTACACCAGCAGCAACAGGACAAGCAGCACTAGTTCCACTGAACTTATTGTCATAATAATATTGGAATCCACTCTCACCAGATGGTTTAGTATCGTGCCGTGCTTTACCACTAGAGGTTATATTTTTTGCGGTAAGAATACCATCAGCAGCAGCATAGCAATCAATCTCATTACCCATGTCACTGTAGTTCACTTTACATTCTTTATATGACAAAGTGGAATAGTAATCATCATCCAATGCACCAATATTAATTACAGGATAGGTATACACTGTTCCGCCAACACCACTCCTAATCATTCCACCATGCTGTGGCCATCCTCTCCTATTGGTGTATGGATACTTTCTTACACCAAACTCAGTAAAGTTATTATCACCAACAGTATCACCAATGCCAGTGTTCCAATAATTATTAAAGTCGGGATGATCTGAACTTACTTGCTTTTGATTAGAATTTCCTGCAGCACCAACCCAAATAACTCCAGCATTAATCAACTCATCCAATGCTTGTGTACTTGAATTTGGTGGATGCTCTCCCTTCATCCTATATCCATCACCATGATACCCAACCCATCTCATAAATCCTGGTTTAGTATTTGAAGATCCCGCATATGGACTACGACCAGAATTTGAAGCGGTGCATTGATAAGATACTCCACTAGCACCACGATAGTAATAATATCCACTATCAGGTGGAACTGCACGATATCCCCAACTGTTAGAAGATACTGTAGGATCTTTGGTTCCAAGTTCAGAGTTATTAGGTTTCATTAAATGGAACAACTTCTGAGCATCATGTCCTGCCTCAATACCAGATCCATATTGTCCATACAGATTCAGTACCCACTTATTTGCATTGTATCCCCAACCCTGTGTTCTACCAAATGCTGCAGCAGCACACTGTGTTCCATGAGTGCTATAAAATGTAGCACGTTGAGCATTTGTTCCGTTACACTGAGTTCTATCATAACTTGTGCTAACCAATGCAGTTCCAAAAGTACTAAATCCAACAGAGCGATTTGAAGTACTTCTCCACCAGTTTACAGCGACACTACTAACTGGGACTACAGTTCCATCCCATCTAGTTTCTAACCTAGTACCAGGACTTGCATTAAAATAGTCTGGATCAATATAATATGGAGCATCAAGAATTAGATCAAGGGCATAGCATCTACCATTAGGGTTGAGGACATTACCCTCAATCATGTCTTCAGGACCAAAAACATATGGATCCCCATTACTGTCAGTGGTGCTATCGGTAATATCCCGAACCGCTGAAGGATTATAGAACTCAATATGCCCTAACCAAAATCCTTCATCAGCAACAATTAAATCGACGTTTTTGCCGCTACCATAACGAGCAACTCTATTCTGAAATATTTGTGATCCATTAAAAGTAGTGTTGCCAATATACCAGGGGTCCTCTACCTGAGAGTGTCTAAGCAACTGATATCCTGTACGACTCATGTCTTCTTCACTAGTATTACCACCAGTGGTCTCAAGTGAGTTGTTATTTTCCCAACGACGATAATGAGAACTTATTCCCACTTGTCGAAATCCCTGTTGAGGAGTTGCGTGTAATTCATCTTGAGGTGGTGAGAAATCCTCTTGTGCAAGATCACAATAAAGAACCCTCTCATGATTCCTAACAAGACCTGCCTCTTCATCTGTTAAAAGATAAGATGCTCTGGTTGGACTATGTTCTTTTAAATCATCACTAGTAATTGAATCAGTTGGAATATTATCATCCAATGTTCCATCCTGAGTTAATAGTTCATGAATATACTCCCAGTCTGCTGCAGCAGTACATCCAACAACATAACGCTTCTTCTCAGACATTTAGCAGCACCCCTTATTTTTTGCACGTTGATCTGGATTCTCTAAAGGAACCCAATGACTTTTTATGAATTGACTAGCAACTTCTGCCGTTTGATTACGTCCGCCCAAATCCAATTTAACTGAAGAGTCTTGATTACATCTAAATCCTGGACGACAAGATTCTGGGAAATCACATAAAACCGCATCAGGATTCTCTTCGTCAAGACCTTGCATCCAATACATTGGATAGATAACTTTTTTAGAATTAGATAACTCTACTCCCCACAGACCATATGTACTATTTGCCATGATATGATAATCACACATAGACATCAAGCACAAGTCAAGAGAGTAATTGTAGATATCATTATCTAATTTGTATTTAAATAATTCACTATATGGTGGATCAGGATGCTCGTCATGACACTCAAACATATCACATCCTTCAGGACCACAACTCTCTGGTCTATTATATAAAATAGATTTGTAATATCTTATAGCATGCTTATACTGAAACAACCTATGCCCATCAGTATCTACAAAATAATCTAAGTATGTAGCAACTTTATCATCTAGTTCATTATTGTTTAATATATTTTTGATTAAAGTAAATCTATTCTCAGTAGATGCGTTATACCAGTTTGGATTATTCATGATATAACTTTTATCATTAGTAAAAATCAATACTGGAATATCCTTTGGCAATAATTCCAAAGCATTCATATAATAATCATCATCTATCAAAAACATTCCACTAGTTTCTTTTTCAAAATCACCTCTGCGGAAGTGCATTGAAATTACTTCAGAATCACCAAAAGTTTTTTTCTTCCATTCTTCGCAAGCATTATAAATCTCTTCTCTAAATCTAAAGTGTGTCTTTATATCCTCAAACTGAGTGGGATCTATCATATTTGATGGTGTTGGATAACCATGCAAACATATACCATCCTCAGTCTTTGCAAGCACTTCATCAAAAGATTGATCTGTCATAAATTCCCTATGCTCTCCATCAAGTCCAGGAGGATCAATCTCATCAATTACGATACCATCAAAAGTATTCTTTAAGGCAACAAGTTGTTCCTCACCAACAGCATATTTTAAACCCTTTCGGTTGCACAAAGATCTCATCAACATATATGAGGACATTTGATACCCCAATCCACAACCAGTGCTCTGGTGTTCTTCGTTTAAAGTAAGTGCCATATCTTATCAGAGTAAAGTTCCTCTAGAGAATCTATATGTAGTTATACCAGTTACACCTGTAAGTGGTGTTGCCTGCAGTTTACATGTTCCTCCGCTCACAGTAGACGCAAAGGATACAAGAGGATCTGCAGAGGAGTACATAATAGCAAACTCATTAGAGTATGCGTTAGATCCATCCTGCATAACCAGAACCTTCTGCGACTGCATACCATTTGCATGATGAATATGCAGAGTATATTCTGCTGTTCTAAATGGAGCTGTGCTTACGTTGAATTGATCAATGATAATTGGAGTTCCCACTACAGCAGAGAAGGTTCCAATTCCAGATTGCATTCCAAAGGTTCCAACCTGAAGATCACTTCTAGGGAGAACAGTATTAATACCAACTGCCGAAGTTGTATGAATACCAGCAGCATTATCAATGAACTTACCTCCAGATCCTGAAGATGGAGCACTAATACTAATAGTTGCAGTTCCAGAAGAGAGGGTTGCAGTTACAGCAGCACCAACAAAGTTGATAGTACTTGCAGTACCAACAGCAGATCCTTCTTCCTGAATGGTGATTCCAGTTCCAGAAGCAATAATACCAGTCAGTTGAGAACCATCACCAACGAATGCAGTAGCAGTTACAACACCAGCAACCTTGGTTGGAGAATTAATAAAGAGTCCACCATGACCATTAGTTGTGCCAATACCAACTCCACCGTCCATGCTAAACGCCTGGAGACAAAGAGGAATACCACTATTAGAACGAATATTTCTTGTATATCCAACGTTGGATATAACCAAACTGCCTGTGTTGCTATAAGGCATCCACAGATCACCACCAAACAGTCTCACATCTCCAGAAATATCAAGAGAGTAAGAGTTATTAGCAGGAATACCAACACCAATTCTGCTACACTCAATATTACCAGTCGTAACATTAGGAGATCCAGTCAGTCCCTGAGCAACTGTTGCAACACCAGCAACCTGAGCATAGGCATCACTGACAGTAACTGTTGCGGTTCCATTGGAGAGGGAAGAACTTACATTAGTACCAGTAAAGTTAATTGTTCCTGCAGTACCAACGCTGCTACCCTCATCTTGAATGACAACACCAGTTCCAGAAGCAACAATACCAGTCAGTCCAGAACCATCACCAACAAACTGAGTTGCAGTTACAACACCAAGAGCATTAATACCAGCAGTTACCAGAGTCTCAGTAGTACTGATTCCAGTTGCAGTTGCACTGATAGTGACAAGACCAGTAGAAGAACCAATAGAGATTCCATTACCAGCGATGATTGCAGTTGGAATACCAGTAAGGTTAGTACCATTACCAAAGAATCCAAACTGATTCGCTTCCATGTTATTACATGTCAGTTGGTTTCGGAATGGATTGAATGTGATTCCACCATTATCAACCATAGTAACGCGATAAGCATTACCACCCTGACCAGTTCCACTGAGCATAACCATGTTATACTCAGCATCATCATCTACAGATTCAGCAATATAAAGAGGAGCATCAACACCTTGAGTTGCTCTGATGATATTACCAGTGATAATACCAGCAGCGTTGATGTTCTCAGTAACTTTCAGAGAACCACCAACATGCAGTCTCTCTTCAGCAACTGTGCTACCGAAGGATACGTATCCATGGTCATAATTACCACGAGGACCACCCTTCATATACATCAATCTAGTGGTATTATCAATACCTCCAGATGCTTCAGAGTCCCAAACAAAATCTGGAGTATTACTATTTGCTCTAGATCTCAACTTTAAAGTTGGATCTCCAGAAGCATCATACTGAAGATAAGCATAACTCTCTGCAGAATCCGAGTCCTGAACTCTAAGAGTAGGTGTAGATCCTTCAACACTAAGATCATCTCTTACGGTAACTCTGTCACCGAAGGTAGAAGTCTGACCTGCTCCAACTACAAATGCACCAGTGGTTGTAAGTTCACCAACAGTGATGTTTGGTGTTCCAGAGATTCCAGAAGCAATACCAGCAACGTTTGCATAACCAGAAGTTACAGACTCAGTTGCATAATTTGCGGTGCTTGCAACACCAGCAAGAGTTGCATAGTTAACAACACCAGTGAATGTTCCTTTAAACTCCTGCGCTGTAATAACACCAGCAATATTTGCACCACTGTTGACCTGAAGGTCTCCATAAACAGTAGCACCTACTCCTGATGTGGAGAACTTAAGTGAATTATTATAGTACAGATTTGCTTCTGCATTTGCCTTGAATGATGCACCAAGTTCAGTTGCAGTTGCTCTAATGTATACACCATCAGTACCAGTATTGGTCAGATACAGAGCACCATCAAAGTCTTTATTAATTACATGGAAACCATCGGCGCTACTATCAGTCCCCCAGAATATTTCACCATAATCATTATTACCAAGAGTTCCAAATCTTGCAGTGGCAGAAGAATCATAAGTAAAGACATATCCATTACCTAAGGATACATTTGATGTAATGTTGCTGCTGAGGTAACTAGAGAAGTCGGGTGGTGTATATGTAAATACACCAGACTGATTGTTGTAAGACAGAGATGCAACACCAACGGATGCAGTGGTTACAGATATATCAGACAGTCCGATACCAGCACCGCCTGCACCAGTAAGGTCTGCTGCTGCTTGCCACTCACTACCAGACCACTTCAGAACCTGACCAGGAGAAGGAGTAGGTGCATTGACATCAAGAAGACTGTTGAGGTTAGTAGCACCAACACCAGTCAGTTGAGAACCATCACCACGGAAGGACAGCGCAGATACAATTCCAGTAAAGTTTGCACTAGAGAGTCCGACAATATCCTGAGTAAAAACTCTACCCAGTGTGCTGATACCATTTACATGGAAGTTATTGACAATATCAACTTCACCGTACTCAGAATCAAGATACAGAGGACCACCGACACCGTAAATATTATTAGTACCAAAAGTTCCAAGTCTAAGATTACGGAACTCAGCACTAGTACCAGTTACAATACCTGCTCCGATGTTACCACTGGTAGTAAAGTTAGCAGTGCCAATAGAGACATTACCCTCAGTAGCATCATAATTGACGAGTCTTATCCAAGCTCCTGCATGTGCAAAGTATGCTCCACCAGTAGAGTGAACATGAGCAAACGCACCATGGAAAGTTCCTGCGCTTGGAAGAGCACTTGGATCAGCGTACAGGAATGGAATGATGTTGCTTGTAGCAGCACCTACCATACGGTCTGCTGTCAGGATACCAACAACACCAGCACCAATTTGATTGGTGGAGAATCTAAGAGTTGGGGAGTTACCAGAAACACAATGATAAAGATCTACTCCACCCCATCCACTATTAAATACAGCAGACTTTAAATTACCAGCGTTAGAGATGGTGAGATCTCCACCATAAAATCCATCCCTATTACCATGTCTAATATATCCACTAGATCCTGCACTACCACCAGCAGCAAGATCAAGATAACTGGAAGTTGCAAATACTGGATTGCCAGTTTCTACCTGATAGAGTTGAATATTTTCATTCGCACCAATATAGACTCTCTCTTTTGCATACAATCTGGACTCAGACAGCATTGTAGAACCAACGCTGAGGTATCCATTAGTTACAGTAACTGATCCAGTAAAGGCAGCACCAGCAAGAGATGCCTTGGTGCCGATCAGATTAGTGGTTGTAGTTGCAAAGTTGGGGTCATCTCCGAGTGCTTGAGCCAACTCATTGAGTGTATCCAAAGTCGATGGTGCCGACGAGACGATACCAGCGACAGCAGCATCAACATATGCAGGAGTTGCAATACCTGCCAAGTTTGCACCATTGCCATAGAATGCACCCGCAGTGATTGTCCCAGTAGTAGTAACATTTGTGCTGCTACCAATACCAAATACAACATTTCCAAAGTCTACAATCTGTGCTGTAGTAATTCCAGTAATACCAGAACCACCACCAACAAACGAAGACGCATAATGAGTTCCGTATGTGGTTGCGCCAGCACTAATAATCTCAAACTTGTTTAGATTATTATAGTAAAGAGATGCACCTTGATCCTGATCAAACTTAGCAGCTAGTTCTGCATTGTTATACTTAAGTTCGATGTTTGGACCATTGGTATTCAGGATTAACTTACCAGTTCCCAGTTCAGAGATATAAGAATCGGCACCATCATGGAAGATTTGCAGATCATTTCCTGCACCAAAGATTGCCTTTCTATTATCACCAAACAGTGCATTAGTATTAAAGGTAGTGATACCAGAGAATACAATATCTCCACCAGTAAAGGTGAGTCCAGTCAGTTGAGAACCATCACCATAGAAGACTTGAGCAGTGATGGAACCTGCAGCAGATACATTACCTTGAGATACAGTATTACCGTTATCAGTATCTACTGTAAATTGGTTTTGACCAGAACCATTCTCAACGATAAATTCTTGATTATTGCCTCTGACTCTCAGAGTCTCGTTAACTCTGAGATCACCCTCAACAGTAAGGTTACCTTCAAAGTTAGAAGCACCGATAATATAACTTACATCAAGTCTATTTACATCTAAGGTATTAGTTCCTGGATTAAATCTAAATCCACCGTCATCTACCTGTAGTGTGTGATATTTATCACCTGCATCTGGATTTTCATCTGAGAAGATAACATTATAATACTGATCATCATCCTCAGATTCATCCACATAGACAGTATCAGCACTAGTAGAAACACCAGTTACACCACTGAGTTGAGAACCATCACCGTAGAAGGTTGTACCTGTAATAGAACCTGCAACAGATACATTGGAGGAGTCCAGGGACAGTGCAGTAAGGACGCCAACAACCTTTACATCACCACCAAAGTCTGCAGTATCTCCACCCAGTTCATCCAGAAGAGCAACCTTAGTAGCAGACAAAGTATGTGTGCCCATTCCGATGGTATCATTGTCACCATCAATGGTGATAGAACCAGAACCAACGGTGAGTACACCAACAACTCTTACGTTACCCTCAACTACCAGAGCAGTGGTTGCACCACCAACGGTAACGCTATCAGAGAAGGTAGATACACCAACACTCATTCCAAGGTTGGATGTATTACCCAGACCCATTACATTGTTCAGAGTCTGAAGTTCTGTTGTGATTCCAATAGGACCAACATCAGAGAACTCAAATTTCTTAGAAGCGTGGTTGTACTTCAGATACTTACCATCATAAGCAGATGGATTAGTTGCAATACCAACAACGTCATCAAGATACTTTAGTTCTACTTCACCGCCACCACCAAGGGTTGCAAGTTGTGTAGAAATTCTATCTAAGAATAAACCATAATGCTGCTTTAACTGATCAAAAGTTACAAAATCAGTTTTAGCAAGAGGATCTCCACCC
>MDTG01381397.1_pt1 | contig 10667 bp, 6 predicted proteins | sample 811421 | NCBI WGS metagenome assembly MDTG01 (sample SAMN05326645, study PRJNA326480) | marine metagenome | isolation source: seawater | place: Pacific Ocean: South East | collected 2011
AAACTTCAGCTGGTAAACAACCTACTGGAAGAATATATTATAAAGTAAAAGATGCGTGGAATGCAGCTTTTAATCAAGCTTATGATAAGTATCTTAATACAACTGCTGCATCAATTGGAACTGCTCAACAAGCAGCATACGCTAAACAAGTAAAAGATTCTGAAGCAGCAATAACTGCAGCTAGAGCCACTAGAGGACAGACAGAAGCACAAATACAAGGAGACAATATGGCATTAACACCACAGCAAAAAGCAGCAAATAGAGCTAAGTTAAATGAAGCTTTAGCTGGTAAAGTACCTGTTGCAGGTCAAATTCCTGCTGTTCAAAAAGTAGATGATACTATTTATCAAAAAGGTACTACTATGGCTGGTCCAACTGAGGTTGGTCAGACTCAAGTAGCACAAACTCCTGATGAACAATTTTACACTGTAGGTACTACTCAAACTGGACAAGCTCCTACGGTGAGTCCTGCGAGTACTGTAGAAGCTAGTCAAGTTGCTGAAGCTCCAACAGTAACCGCTGCTCAAACTCAAGTTGATGACCAAGCTATAGCTACTACAGCTGGAGTACAAAATGTACCAACTATTCAAGCTGCTCAAGTACAAATAAAAGAAGGTGATTTAACTAGTAGAGTTGTTGGTACACTAAGTCCAGAAGCTATGGCAACTGCTGCTCAATCTAGTGGTACGACACTAGCTAGAGTAAGTAGAGCTAAAAAACAATTAAGAACTGCTGGATTAGATGAAACAGCAATTACTGCTTTAGGAGAAAATCCTGAAGCTCTAGAAGATAGACTTACAGATTTTACTGAAGCACAACGAGGAGTAATAGAAGGTTTACCGGAAGAAGCTTTAGTAAGTAACCAAATAGATAGTTTATTAAAAGGTATAGAGAATGGTGAAATACCTACTTGGGCAAGTCCGGCAGTAGCTGCAGTAGAACAAATGTTAGCTCAACGAGGTTTAGAAGCTTCTAGTGTTGGTCGAGATGGTTTAGTTAATGCTATTATTCAATCATCTATTCCAATAGCTCAAGCAAATGCTCAAGCAATACAACAATCAGTAGCTCAAGAAAAAACTTTAATAGCTCAAGAAGAATTAGCAAACACACAATTAAGACAACAAACAGCTTTACAAAATGCTAGTAATGTGTTTCAATTAGATTTAGCTCAGTTTAGTGCTGACCAACAAACAGCTTTATCTAATAGTAAATTTTTACAAACAACTACTTTAACAGATACTAATAACGAACAACAAGCAATAATTCAAAACGCAGCTATCTTAGCTCAAGTTAATTTAGCTGAAGCAGATATAAATACTAAACTAGCTTTACAAAATGCTCAAGCTTTTTTACAAACAGATTTAGCAAATTTAAACAATGCTCAACAAGCAAATGTATTAAGAGCTCAACAAGAACAACAAAGAATGTTATCTAATCAAGCAGCAGTAAACGCAGCATCTCAGTTTAATGCTTCTAGTGAAAATCAAACAAATCAGTTCATGGCTAACTTAGCAGCACAGATGTCACAGTTTAATGCGAATCAACAAAATGCAACTGCTCAGTTTAATGCTACTCAAGCAAACGCTGCTTCTGCTAGAAATGCTCAACGAACTGCTGATGTGAATAGATTAAATGCTCAGTTGCAAACTCAGATAGAACAGTTTAATGCTAATCAAGATTTTGCTAGGAATCAGTGGAATGCTCAGAATACTGCAGCAGTAGAAGCTGCTAATGTGCAGTGGCGAAGACAAGCAAACACTGCTAATACTGCAGCTCAGAATGCAGTTAATTTACAAAATGCTCAGAATGCTTTTAATTTAAGTAATGCAGCTCAAGCATTTTTGTGGCAAGAATTAAGAGATGAAGCTGACCATGTTTTTAGAAGAACAGAAAGTGAAAAAGATAGGATTGCATCTATTGTTAACACAGCATTAGCTAGTGACCCTGATAGTTATAAGAATACTGAATCATTAAAAAATTTAGTTGGTGCAATCATAACCGATATAGTTTAGGAGAAATATTATGGGATGGAATCCACTTAAATCAATAAAAAAAGTAGTTAAAAAAGTAACCGGAGCAGTTAAAAAAGTTGTTAAGGGTGTTGCTAAAGGTGTTAAAAAAGTTGTCAAAGGTGTTGGTAAAGTTATTAAAAAAGTAGGAAAGGGTGTAAAAAAACTTGCCAAGAATAAAATAGTACGGGCAGCTTTAATGATAACAGCTGCAGTAATGTTACCCGGAGCAATAGCTCTTATGGCTCCAAGCACTTTAGCATTAGGTAGTTTAGCAAACGCTGCAGTAACTGGTGCTATCATGGGTGGTGGTAGTGCATTACTAGCTGGAGGAGATTTAAAAGATGTACTAAAAGGTGCAGCTCTTGGTTCAGCGACTGGTGCTGCTTTTAGAGGTATAGCTGATAAAGTAAATGAATTAGGAGCTCAACCTCCTATTGATGCTGGTACTAAAACTGTAGAAACTACTACTGGTGATTTGGTTGCCGGAGTTAGTGATGATATAAACTTAGGAGTTTCAGAAGATATTATAAGTAGTCAAGTTGCTTCACCATTAGATGTGTCAGCAGATATAAGTTCAACAGTAGCGGATACCGCAGCTTCTACGGGAGTAGTAGAAGAAATGGTAGTTTATGGGAAACCTATTTCAACTCCAAGTGTAGCTGATTATGCTACTCCTATTACTATAGCTTCTGCAGATTTACAAATAGACCCTCAACCTGCACCTATAGTTACAGAACCACCTAGTTACTTAGAAAGACTTGGAACAGCTGCAAAAGATAAAATAACTGAAGCAGTAAGTCCAGAAAGTATAGTTAATTATGGTAGTAATGTATTGCTAGGAGCAGCAGAAACAGCTATAGCACAAAGATTGCAAGGAGACCCTGAAAATGTAGGTGCTTACGGTGCTAGACCAGAAACTATAGGAGCTAGTTTACTAGACCAATTTCAAGTTGCTTATCAAGAAGCTGGTATTAATATAAACGATGCTTACAGAAATATGACTTACGGTAGTGGAGATATTAATGCAATTCAAAATGAATTATTTAGACAAGAAACTCTTAGGATAACATAATGGCAAAACAACAACCAATTAAAAAATTTGTAACTAGAAATTTATCAGAATCTATCGGAAGAAGCGTAGAAGACGTAGTTGATTCAGGAATTGATGTCTCTGAATTAATTTCTGCTATAGAAAAAGAACCAACTGTTAAAGCTGAGTCTAGTTATAGTCAAGAAACTTTAGATGAGTTGGTTGAGCAAGTTAATAAAGGTAGGTCTATTCCGGGTCAATCATTAACGAACAACCCTGATAACCCTTATCCTTGGGAACGACCTGCTAAGTATTCTAATCCTAGAGAAGCTTTAACAGTTATTACGACTGAGTTATTACAAAAAGACACAGCATTAAATATTGTTAATAGTTTAGTTGAAGGCATGGCAGCAACAGATATTACAACTACAATATTGTTTGCTAAATTTTTTAATGGCGAAATAAATCCTGATACTATGTTATTACTTATTGAACCTATTCTTTATACTGTAATGTCTTTAGGCTCAGAAGCTGGAGTTGAATATAACATTGAACCAAATGATTTAGATGAACCAGATGAAGAAGACGTTGAAGAATCAGAAGGTAAATTAAAAGAGTTTAAAAATGCAGTAAACAAAATAACTAATGGTCAATCTGATACAGAAACTTCACAAATAAATATTAGAGAAGATGTTATTCCAGCTAGTTTATTAGCTCAAGTAAAAGAAACGGGTTCTGAAATAAAAGGTTTATTGAGTAAACGAGAGGAGGTATAATATGAGTAATTATTTAGACACTTCAGATTTTGGTAGGGTAGCTGGTAGTTTACTAGCCAGAAGAGATAAAATTAAAACAAGAGACCGTAATGAAGCTTTGATTCTAAGTGCAATTTTAGCCGGAATAAATAAAGAAAATAAAAATCAACAAGAAGAGTTAGCTAATGCTATTGCTAATATTGATGTTGATTTTAAATTAGAAACTGCTAGAAATGAAGAATTATATAATAATACTAATATCAAAAAACAAAGAGAAATGTACCAGCTGTATCAGAATGAAGGTACTAAACAACAAGCAATTAATGAAAAAGCTTTAGAGTTCTTTAATGCAAGTTATAGTGGACAAATTCCTACAGATGGTAATTTAAGTCCTTATGGTCAGATTTATAAAATAAGTCTAGAAACACAGAACCAAAAACAGTTAGATGACTTAAAAAAAGAAATTAATGAGTTTAAAGTAAAAGCTAAAAATTATTATGAACAACTACAAGTTCCAGAAATAATTACTCCTACTTTTGTTGACTTTAATAAAGATGCTGTACAAGCTTACAAAAATTCTTTAGAAAGAGTTAAAGATAATCCTGAATTACAAGGTGCTATTAGAAAAGTATTTTATAATATTTTTCAAAAGAAAACTGATGATAACAAAATTCCTATCGGTGCTATCTATAAAGATGAATTAAAAAATATTTCTGATATTCCTTCACAACTAGACACTTCTGCAAATGTTAGTTATTCTGATGTAGTGCAACTAGAAGAATTAGAGTTAACTAACTATGATTTACGAAAACCTAAAGATACATCGCCAATAACAGCACATAGAACAGCTTTAAATGCTGCTTTAAAAGATACACTAGAAGACAGAAAAGATTCTTCATTAAATGCAATAGATTTTGAATATAATAAAAAAACTGGAAGTGTCTTTGAACACTATGACGATTTAAAAGGTATGGAAAAAATTAATTTTCAAAATAGAGTTTTAAGTTATTCTAGAAAATTACAAGAACAAGCAGATAAAACAAATATAGAGGGAAATGTATTTAATGCAGAATATTTTTTAGAAGATGCTATAAAAATGACTTTCTCAGAAGACAGTTTTAAAAATATTTCTAGTATAAATTTAAAAAGTGCTGCAAATTTATTTGATGGAACAGTAGAAATAACTGATTTTAATTTAAATGGTAATATAATTAATGTTACTCAAGGAAAAATATTTGAGTTATTACAAGACCTTGATAAAGAAAAAAATGAAGACTCGGAAGCACCTGAAAAGATAAGAATACTTATCGAAGAGATACAAAATCAAGTAGAAGACAAGCCTAAACATGAAGAATTTTTACAAGCTATAATAAATACTTTTGTAAATACTAATACAAGAAAAGGTAGCAGAAAAACAAGAAAAGATAGCAGAAGATAATTCAAGGTAATAATGTCGCTAGATAAAAAAAATTTTTATAATGACCTCTATAATGATTTAACAAGGTTAAATGTAACTGATGTTGAAAAAAATTTAGAAGAAAAAGAAAACAATTCTTTAGAAGAAATACAAGACTCTTTTAAAAATGTTGAAATTACTGGCAAAGATTTAGAAAATTCTGCAGAAGACAACATTTACACTAAACTATTTAATGATATACAAAAACAAAAAGAAACAAAAAGCTCTAATATTTTGGATGAAGATATATCAGCAGCTAGAAAATTTAAATTTGGTACAGCACAAGAACCTACAATAGCTGGTAGTCTTTTTAGATTAGGTCAAGCTGGAATTACTTCTGTATTTTCAGATAAAACTTTTGATGAAGCTGCAAGAGAAATAGAAAGAGAAAGACAAAAAGAAATATTTCAAAAATATCCAGAGTTTTATGGTAAAAAAGAAGACTTAACTGTTTTAAGTGGTCGTATGGGAATGGCACTAGCTGACCCAGTTACTTTTTTCATACCTTGGGTAAAGATAGCTAAAGCTGGTAGAATAGGTACGATAGCTACAGGTGCAGGTATTTCTGCTGGAGAAACTATACTAAGAGAAAAAACTTTATACGGTGATATAGATAGTAATATGGTTGCTTTATCTGCAGTATTAGGTGGAGCTGGTACTGGTATTAGTGATGTAATAGCTAGAAAAATTAGAAACGGAAAAGTTAAAGATAAACTTGTAACCGTTGATAAAGACGGTAAACCAGTAGTTATTGAAACTGCTAACACAGATTCAGTTGTTCCTCTTAACATATCAAAAAATGTTGAAAAAGCATTAGAAGAAATATCTGATGAGTCTTTTAAAATATCACAACCTTATATTGCTAAGTTTACTAGCAACTTAGAAAGTTTAGGTGTTAAATATTCTAAACGAGATAAATTAAATAAACAAATTGATAAAATTAAAAAAGAAAGAAAAGTTATAGATGTTGCTACAAAAAATAGTAAACAACAAAAATTTGATTTTGTTTCAGACCCTACTAAATTAGATTTAGAATTAAAAAAATTACAATCTGCTCGTACTAAAAATCAACAAGAAATAAATGACATTTTATTTTCACAACAGCCAGAACAATTAGCTATTACTGGTTTTAATTCTTTTAGAAAAGCATATGAAAGAGGTTTATTAAAAGGTTCTTTAGGAGAAAATTTAACTAGAGCTTTTGTTCACGAAATGGTTAGACCTATTTTTGGAGGTATTGGTGGAGGTGCGATAGGTTTGTATGCTACAGATGAAAACTCCGATGCTCCTTTAACTGCAGGACTTATGGCAGGAATAGCTCTTGGAGTTTTTAATAAAAGGTTAGATAATTATAAATCTAAAATTGTTCCTAAACTTCCTAAAAAATTAAAAACCGCAGCACTAGAAGAATCAGAAAAAATATTTAAAAGAAGTTTTAGAACTTGGGCTAAAACAACTTTAGCGGGTACTCATGCTGCTAAATTAACAGCAGAAGCTAATCCAGTTCTTAATAAATTTGGTGAAGATTTAATAGGAAACAGAGGAAATGCTTTTGATTTTGGAAAAACTTTAACAAACTCGATAGAAGAATATAAGGATACTGTATCAGATTATTTTAGAAAACAATTATATGATATTACTGGTGAATTAGACGATGAAACTTTAGAAGCTGCTGGTAGAATTGTTCAACAAAGTGGTATTAAAAATAAAATGAAATACAATTTTGCTAAACAATCTGATTTAAATAATGCCAAAGCTGTAGAAGCAGCTGACAAATTATTAAAACTTAATAAAAGTATTGCTACTTATGCTAAAAAAGCAGGTTTAGAATTTACTGAATTAGAAAGTTATGGTTTAACTCAAATTTTAGATAACATTCAAGTAAATAAAATAAGTTTTGAAAAAGCTCAAAAAATTATTGCTAAAGCTTTTCAAATCCAAAATAGTAATAATATTAAAAAAGGCATAGAAACAAAAAAACTAAAAGATAAAGATGCTTTTAAAAGAGCTACAAGTTATTTAAATAATTCTGACGATATTAGAAGAGTTGAAGTTATAAAAGCAGAAGGAGAAGATGTTGAAAAAATAGTTTTAAAATTATTAAATAGTACAGCAGAAGATGTTCTTAATAAAAATAAAACTTTAATGCAGTCAGCAAGATTTATTCAAAATAAAAGAATTTTAGTAGACCCAGAAGCTAGAGCTTTTGCGAAAGAGTTATTTATCCAACAACCTGAATTTACTACGCTAAGACTTATAGAAAATACAGTTCCTGTCGCAGAATTTGCTAGAAGATTTGGTGCACAAGGACAAGGTATATCTCAAATTATAAAAGATATTAGAAAATTTTATAGTGGTTTTGGAGATATTAAAGTAAATCGTTCTTTACAAAAACTTGTTAAGGAAGATATTAAAGCTGTCGAAGATACAGTTAATGCTTACTTTGGAGTTTATCAAGCAAGTTCTAGAGCTAATGCAAATGATATATATAGAAGTATTGCATTAACTCTACAAACTTTATTATCTACTACTAAACTAACCAAAGTTGTTATTCCTTCTTTAGGTGATTTAGTTCAAACTATTAATAATAGTGGGTTTGCTGCTGCTGCAAATTCAGCATTACGACAGTTAAGAAGCACTTCTAAAAATCCTTCAGCTATGTTAGCTCAACGTAGTGCTAATATTAAAGAAGGAATATTAGGTAGAAAATGGAGTGATAGAAGTTACAATGGAACTTTAGAAAGAGAACTTAATGATTTTAGTCTACAAGCTAGTACTGATTATCAAAAATTTTTAGTTAAGTCTCAACAAAGATTTTTTGAAATAGTTCAACTAGGAAGAATGACTAGATTTGCTAGAGAATTTGCCTATGATGCTGGTGCTTTTAGAGCTTTTGATTTAGGTAAAATAGCTGGTAAAGGAAAATTTCCTAGAAAAAATATTAGAGAATTAAATAGTTTAGGTATGTCAGTAGACAATGCTAAATATTTAAGTAAATTTAAAAGCATAGATGAAGCTTACACTGACCCTATTGGTAAACAAATAATAGATATAGCAGGAAGAAAAGCTGCTAATAGAGATGCTTTAATACCGCAGGTAGGTAATAGAAGATTATTTTCTCAATCTAAAAATCCTTTTATTAAATTTGCAGGTAGTTTTTTATCTTGGGCACAAGCAAAATCTACTCAAACTAATTCTTTAATTAGAAGAATAGAAGACGGTGATGGTAAATTAGCAGCTATGATGTTAGCATCAATTCCTTTATATGCTACTGTAAGACAACTACAAATAGCTTTAAATCCTACACCAAGTGTTCAAGAAAATTTTCCTAATCCTTTAGAAAATGAACAAGAATTTAAAGAATTTTTAGCAGAAACTATAATATTTTCTGGTCAAGTTGTTCCGTGGTATGCAGATAAAGTTGTAGGCTTTACCAAATTTAATAGGAACAGTGCTTTAGAATCTATTTATCCTGCTGCTGGGCTAATAAATGATATTGCAGCTGCAGTTCCAGATGTCGTAGACGGAAAATTTGCTTCTTCAGCAGTTAAATTAGGAGAAACTGTAGTTCCTTTTGGAAAAGATATAACTCGAAGAGAAATAGTAGGAGAAGTTTTTGGACTTAGAGACTCTATAAAAGATACAGCAGAAGGAATAGATAAAGAACAAGAATTTAGACCTAGATACACTACTGGTGGTCTTATAGAAGGAGAATACGAAGTACCAAACACTAAAAAAAATCCAGCTGACAGAATCAACCCTTATACTGGTGAACCTTACGAAGGATTGTTTCTTGAAGACTTACCATTTTTTAATCTAGATAGTAGACAAGCATTTAATGAAGGTGGTTTGTCTGAAGAAGAAAGAGAAAGACTAACTCTTCAAGCACAAGAGTTGATGAAGTTAGACCCACCTTTACAACAAACTGCACCAGTTATAGAGCTTCTAGTTGCTGGTGTACCTAAAATGATATATGGTGTTGGTAAAGCAGGTTTTAATTTAATTAATACTCTTGCTAAAGAATCTGTAAAGAAACCTAAACCTGTAGATTATTATCATGGTAGTAATTTAAAATTAAAAGAAGTAACTCCTATGGGTGATAGAGCTACATCTCCAGACGTAAAAGATTTATTTCAACAAGCAAGTTATATAGCCAAGCCGGGAGATAGAGGTTTAGAGTTAGCTAACTTCTATGCAAGAGGTGGAGGTTTTGTAAATGTTATTGGTAAGAAACAATTTGATGAAGTTGTTAAAAAACTTTACAACCCTAGAAATATTTCAGATGAATTAAAAGATAAAGTAACAAAAGAAATATCAATGCGACAAGCTTTTATAAATAAAGCTAAGACTGAAAAAGTAAACCGAAATAAATTAGGCAGAGCTAGAAGAGAAATAGTTGATTTAGAAACTTTAATTAAACCTTTTGGTTCTGGTTACATTAGTAGAATAACTCCAGTACAAAGAAAATTTTTACAACGAGAAGGCTTTGATGGAGTTGATGTTAGTGACGATGTAGTTGCTATATTTAATAGAGTACCAGTAAAAAGTTCTATTAGAGGTAGCTTAACTCAAAGATTAATTGATAGAAAAAATTCAAGAAGAAGTAAAATAAACGATGAATAATTGGAAATACTTTACCGAAGATGAATTAAAGTGCCGACATACTGGTGAATGTAATATGGATGATGACTTTATGAAAGTCTTAGAAGCTATAAGAGAAGAGTGTGGTTTTGGTTTTGTTATTACTAGTGCTTATCGTTCTCCAGAACATCCGATAGAAGCTAAAAAGTCTAGACCGGGAGCACATGCATCTGGTAAAGCAGTAGATATACTTGTCCACAGAGAACAAGCTTTTAAAGTTGTTGAAGTAGCTTTAAAACATGGAATAAAAAGAATAGGTGTAGCACAAAAAGGTGATGTTGGTTCTAGATTTATTCATATTGACATGGATGATACTAGAGCTAAACCTCGTATTTGGAGTTACTAGTGATACTATATAGAGAAAAAGATTTAGATAGAGCTTACAGAATAGACTGTCGTTGTCGTACCAAAAACAATTCACCTTGGATTAAACGTGAAGAGTTTAGAACTCTATATGAAGACTTAATGGACCTTTATATGATACAACTTGACAAAGAGTTATTAGAGTTAGAAGATGCTCCAGAGTTTATTTTAGAATCATTAGAAGGTATTATAAATAAAAGTTTACATTTTGAACCGGAGGAATAATTATGGCAATAGCAGAATCAATAGTAGGAGTAGCTGGTAAAGTACTTAACAAGTTTGTAGCTGATAAAGATTTGAAGGCTAAATTAGAGCATGAGCTCAAGACAGCTTTTCATTCAGCTAACCTAGCACAAATAGATTTAAACAAACAAGAAGCAGCTCATCAAAGTATGTTTGTTGCAGGATGG
>MDTG01389643.1_pt1 | contig 10667 bp, 6 predicted proteins | sample 811421 | NCBI WGS metagenome assembly MDTG01 (sample SAMN05326645, study PRJNA326480) | marine metagenome | isolation source: seawater | place: Pacific Ocean: South East | collected 2011
AAAATGAAATAAATCCATTTCTTTTCCAAGTTTTCTATGATCTCTTTTTTCTGCTTCTTCTAATCGATGAAGATAGTCATCTAACTCTTGTTTAGAAGTCCAGCAAGTTCCATATATTCTTTGTAACATTTCATTATTAGAGTCACCTCTCCAGTAAGCACCAGAAACTTTAGTCAATTTGAAAGCTTTTCCAATTTTACTAGACGAAGCTAGATGTGGACCTCTGCATAAATCATGCCATGTGTCTCCATGATGATAAATAGAAAGTTCCTCACTTATAGGAATACTCTCAATAATTTCTGCTTTATATTTTTCTCCAATTTTCTTAAAATGTTTTATAGCTTTATCTCTTTCCCATACCTCTCTTTTAGTAATTACATCTTTATCAATTATTTCTGTCATTTTTTTTTCAATTTTTTTTAGATCCTCACTTGTAAAAGGTTCTTTGCGAGCAAAATCATAATAAAAACCATTTTCAATAACAGGACCTATAGTAACTTGAGTTCCAGGATATAATTCTTGAACAGCCATGGCCATAATATGAGCTGCATCATGCCTAATAACTTCCAACCCTTCTTTGTCTTTCGATGTAATTACTCTTACTCTAGAGTCTTTTGTAATTTTATGACTTAGGTCTTTGAGTTCTCCATCTACCTCCATAATTAATGCAGCTTTTTCAAGAGACTTACTAATTTTTTTTATAAGTTCTGCTCCAGTGATTGAATTTGAAAAAGGAATTTTTTTACCGTCTAATAATTGTATCTGTGGCATTAAATGTTTAGTAATTTATTATATTCTCTTAAATTTGAGTCACACATTGATTCAACATCAAATTTTTTTATTACGTTTTTTCTACCCTCGTTTCCCATTAATTTCAACTCTTCTTGAGTTAATTGAATAACAGTATTTAAGCTTTTAGCAAGTTCTCTTGGGTCGTCATGTTTATATAAAAAACCTGATTTTTTATTTATTATTGTCTCTTTTGAGCCACCAATATTGCTTGCAATTATTGGCTTTCCCATAGCCTGGGATTCAACTGCGACTCTCCCAAATGCCTCTGGTTCAATTGATGCAGAAACTACTACGTCGGCTAAAGAATATGCCAATGGCATTTCTTTACAATGATTTATAAACTTTAATTTTTTTGTAAGACTGTATCTTTCTACCAAACTAAAAAGTTTTTTAGAGTAAACTTTTCTACCTTGATCAGAACCGAGTAAAATAGCTTGAAAATTTGTAATATTAAAATCCTCAATCAAAATATTTAACGCCTCTATAAATTTTTCCTGTCCCTTCCAAAAAGTAAGCCTTCCTGGCATTAGAATTGTAAATTTGCTAGGATCTAATTCCCAATCTTTTTTTAATTTTTCCTGTTTTAAAATAGATATATTTTTTTGATTAAAATAATCGATATTTATTCCTCTAAATATCACTCTCAGTTTTTTTTTCTTATTTAAGTATTGGCTATAATTTTCATTTATGTGGCCAAAAATGAAATTAGAACCAGCAATTGTTAATTTTGATCTTAACATGATGCTATTATAAAATTTCTTTAGATCGGTCTTAAAATTATAAGTTCCATGAAAAGTTGTAACAAAAACAGTATTCGTTAAAATGCAAGCAAAATAACATGACCACGCTGGTGCTCTGCTTCTTGCATGAACAATATCTATTTTTTTAAAAAGAATTAGTAACGTTAATAAAAAAATATTAATGAAAATTAAAATTGGATTTTTCGAGTGAACTGGAAGCTTAAAGATTCCTACCTTATTTTTTTTTACAAATTTTATTAAATCTCCACCTGATGTTGCTATGAATGAACCACAATCTTTCTCAGCCAAAAAGTGGGCAATATCATAACAGCCAGTTTCTGCTCCTCCATACCCAAGTTTAGGTATAACCTGTAAAACATTTATTTTAGAAGTCATATTAATTGATATATAATAGCAAATTAAATGATCCTCATATGAAAAAATTTAAGTATCTAAAAATTTCAAATACAAAAAAGCTTCGATATATTGACAATTATTTCAAAAAAAAACTATATATAATTTTTCTTCCTGGGTTTATGTCAGACATTGATGGGAAGAAACCTCGTGCATTAAAAAGTTATGCCCTAAAAAAAAAGTTGGGTTTTTTAGCAGTTGAATATTCAGGTCATGGAAAATCATCAGGAAAATTCATAAATGGAAATATATCTAGCTGGTCTGGTGACGCAAAAAATTCCATTAGAAAAATTGTCAAAAAAAATAATTTTATTTTAATCGGATCAAGTATGGGTGCTTGGATCTCTTTAAATCAATTCAAATTTTTTAAAAAACAAATTTTAGGATTTATTGGTATTGGTTCAGCGCCAGAATTTCTTGATAGACTTATGTGGAAAAAATTTACCAAAAAAATTAAAAAAGAAATTGTTAATAAAGGTATATCAGTAATTACTCATGGTAGCTCAAGATCTAAACAAAAAAGAAATGAATATCCTATTACTTATCAATTAATTAAGGATGGTAGAAAAAATAAGGTGCTATCAAAAAAAATTAAATCAAAAATAATTGTAACAATGATACATGGTCAAAGAGATGAAGCTGTTCCTGTTTCATTTTCGAAAAAAATGATCTCACTATTTCCTTTTGCAAAAAAAAAATTAGTTATAATTAAAAATGGGGATCATAGCTTATCAAATGATAAACCATTAAGAAGAATAATCAAAGAATTAGATATTATTATTAAAGATGTAATCTAGTCCCTGAATGTATGAAGGGTATTTCAAGTTATATCTAAAAAATGTTTTCATTTTTTTGTTATCTACTTTTTTTGAGTCTTTATAAAAATTTTTTAACATTTCATTTTCAACTTCTTCAATTTTTATAGGGTTGATTTGCTTTAATTTTAATAACTTTGCACCGTAAGATGCTACTTCAATTTGTGATGCTGGCTTATCATCACAAATATTATAAATTTCTTTGTTCTTAAATTTATTAAGAGACTTTGATAAAATATTTGCAATATCCTCAACGTGTATACGGGAGAAAAAATGATTTTTTTTATCAATTATTTGAACATTGCCACTTTTTAATCTTTTCAAGATATTAAACTCATGAGAATATATTCCTGCTAATCTAAAAATTTGAAGAGGAAAATCAATTTTTACCGATAAATTTTTCCAAATATTTTCTACTTTAAGTCTGTCTGTTCCATTTTTAGAAGTTGGTTTAGTGAAACTTTCCTCGTTTACCCAATCACCCTTGTGATCTCCGTAGACACTGGTGGCTGATAGATAAGTTATCCATTTACATTTTTTTAAACTTTTAATATTAGACTCTAAGTATCTAGCAACAATATCTTTTCCATTAATAGGTGGAATAGAAATCAAAATATAATTCGCTTCCTTTACTTTTGTATTGATTAATTCATCGAATTTATCAATTTTAAATTGATAAGAAGTTATTTTTAAATTGTTAAATTCCAATAAATGTGTGTCCTGCCTAGAAGTAATATTTAAATCTAAATCTTTTTTTTCATCAATTAGTTTATTTATAAAACTCTCTGCGACTTGGCCGAAACCAAAGCAAAAGATTTTAAGTTTTCGCATTAAACTGCTTTCTTTACTTGCGGCTTTATGTTGATTGGATTTTTTAATTTATCGACCATTTCAATAGGACATACTTGTTTGAAATTTCTTAACTCTATCTCATAATTATTTAATATTTTTTTTGCTATTTTTGATTCGGTTTTTACTAAAAAATCTTCAATATTTTTTTTAAGAAATTTTTTCCAATATTCAGTTTCCACTGGTTGCCAAATTATTGATGCAGGATTAGCAAAATTTTCAAAAACATTTTTTTCGTCATAAATAAAAGCCATTCCACCTGTCATCCCTGCTCCAAAATTATCCCCTACAGACCCTAAAATTATCGCAGTGCCTCCTGTCATATACTCGCAACCGTGTGCGCCGCATCCTTCGATGACCGCTAAACTTCCTGAGTTTCTAACTGCGAATCTTTCACCTGCCTGGCCAGAAGCAAAGAGTGTTCCTGTTGTAGCCCCGTACAAAACTGTATTACCAATGATTGTATTTTGATCGGAGATTAATTTACTTTTTATTGATGGTTTTATAATTATTTTTCCCCCAGATAAACCTTTCCCAACATAATCGTTGCAATCACCTTCTACTGTTAAACTTACTCCTTTAGTTAAAAATGCACCCAACGACTGACCAGCTGATCCTATAAGCTTAATATTAATTGTATCATCTTTTAATTTATTATTTCCAAATTTTTTATAAATATGATGTGAGAGCCTAGTGCCTACAGATCTGAAAGTGTTTTCGATTTCGTAAGAAAAAATATTTTTTTTTGAATTATCAATTTTATCTTTAATTTCTAACCATATTTTTTCATCAAGTGTTTCTGGCACTTTATTTATTTGATTATCTTTACAATATCTTATGTTTTCTCCTGGATCTGTCTGTACTAACAGAGGGTTTAAATCTAAATCATCTAAATTTGAAGCTCCTTTGTTAACTTGAGACAGCAGATCAGTTCTTCCAATTATTTCATTAATTGTTTTAAATCCAAGTGATGCTAAAATTTCTCTTACCTCCATGGCCACAAATTTAAATAAATTTTCTACTTTCTCAGGCGTCCCAGTAAATTTTTCTCTCAAAGCTGGATCTTGACTGCAAACTCCCACTGGACAAGTGTTAGAGTGACATTGTCTTACCATAATGCACCCCATTGCAACTAATGATGATGTGCCCATTCCATATTCTTCAGCTCCCATCATCGCTGCAATCACTACATCTCTTCCAGTTTTTAAACCACCATCAGTTCTAAGTGTAACGTTATGCCTTAAATTGTTTAGTGTCAGAATTTGATTTGCCTCGGTCAATCCCATCTCCCAAGGAATACCTGCGTATTTGATACTTGTTTGAGGACTCGCGCCAGTTCCTCCAGAGTGGCCAGATATTAAAATAATATCAGCCTTAGCTTTTGCAACACCAGCTGCAATTGTTCCAATTCCAGTTGAAGCTACAAGTTTTACTCCTACTCTTGCTCTTGGATTGATTTGTTTTAAATCGTAAATTAATTGAGCTAAATCTTCAATAGAGTATATATCATGATGTGGTGGCGGAGAAATTAAAGTAACTCCTGGAGTGGAGTGTCTCAATCTAGCTATTTCCTCTGTCACTTTAAAACCTGGAAGCTGCCCTCCTTCACCTGGCTTAGCTCCTTGAGCAATTTTAATTTCTATTTCGTTTGCATTGTTTAAATAATCTACCGTAACACCAAATCTAGCTGATGCAATTTGTTTTACTCTGGAATTAGCGCTATCACCATTAGGTAAGACTTTAAATCTTTTAGCATCCTCGCCTCCCTCTCCACTGCAAGAAGCGCCTTTAATTCGGTTCATGCCCATAGCCAAAGTTTCATGAGCTTCAGCAGATAAAGCTCCATGGGACATACTTCCACTTCCAAATCTTTTAAGGATATTTTCGAGAGGTTCGACATCATTTATATTCACTGGTTGAGAGGATTTTTTAAATTCCAATAGATCTCTTATATTTATAGGCGGTAAATTATTTATTCCAGCAGAATATTTTTTATATTGTTCGAAAGAACCGTTAGTAACTGCACTTTGTAACAGATGGATTAATCTTCCTTGATGTTGATGATCTTCACCACTTTTTCTATATCTATAAAGACCTCCTATTGGAAGAGTAAATACATTTTTTGCATTAAATTTTTCATGAAGCTCTTTAATCTTTTTTTCGATACCAATCACACCAATGCCAGAAATTCTTGATGACATACCTGGAAAATAGTCTGATACGATAGCTCTACTTAGTCCTACTGCCTCAAAATTACAACCACCTCTATATGAGCTGATTACTGATATTCCCATCTTGGACATTATTTTTAATAAGCCAGCATCGATTGATTTTTTAAATTTATAAATACAACTCTCAAAATCCGATTTACCAAATAATTTTTTTTCAAACCTTTGATAGATGCTGTCAAGTGCTAAATATGGATTTACAGTTGTTGCTCCAACACCAATCAAAACTGCAAAAGAATGAGTATCAAGGGCATCAGAACATTCGACATTCAAAGAACAGTAACCTCTTAATCCGAGTTTTACTAAATGTGAATGAACAGCACCAACAATTAAAATGCTTGGTATGCTCGCTTTCAAATTGTTAATATCTTTATCCGATAAGATTAAACAAGTACTTCCTTCTCTTACAGCGGTTTCAGCCTCTTCTCTTATTTCCTCAATTCTATTTTTTAGTGATAAGGATGTATCAAACGTACAATCAATAATTTTTGTTTTTTCTGAAAAAAATTTTTTAAATTTTTTAAATTGAGAATTAGTAAGTATTGGGCTATCTAGAACGTAAATATTCTCTTCAGTAAGATTATCGAAATCTAAAATATTTCCTAGATTTCCGAATCTAGTTTTAAGGCTCATTACTTTGTTTTCTCTTAAAGAGTCTATTGGAGGATTGGTTACCTGACTAAAGTTTTGTCTAAAATAATGTGAAACTGGTCTAAAATGACTTGATAAAACTGCAACAGGAGTATCGTCTCCCATTGATCCTGAGGCCTCTTTACCTTCCTCAGCCATTGGATGAAGGATTAGCTCTAAGTCTTCAATGCTTAATCCAGACAGATACTGTCTTTTTCTTAAATCCTCTCCATAAAAATATGGTTTTTCATTCTCACTTAAAATTTTTTTCTCTAAATCAATGATCTGTTTATTATATTTTTTATAATCTTTTGCTAATAAATCTTTAATTGCTTTATCTTTATATAATTTTCCTTTTTTTAAATCTATTGCAATAATTTCACCAGGACCAAGTTTACCCTTTTCTATAATTTTTTCTTCTGGAATTTTAATCATTCCTGTTTCTGATCCTGCAAAAAATAAATTCTCTGAAGAAATGGTATATCTTAAGGGCCTTAATCCATTTCTATCTGATGAAGCTAAAACCCATTTTGCATCTGTAGCACATATTGCAGCTGGACCATCCCAAGGCTCTATGGTGCTATTCAAAAAATTAAATAAATCTTGATGATTTTTTGGAACAGTTTTACTTCTTTTTGACCAAGCATCTGGGATCATCATTAATTTTATTAATGGAGCTAATTTTCCTGAGTGTACCAGTAGCTCAAAAACGTTATCAAGTGCGCCTGAGTCTGAAGAACTTCTTATTACAGGTTTTAAGTCTTTTACATTTTTAAAAAGAGAGTTAGACATGTCTTGCTCATGAATTTTCATCCAATTAATATTACCTTTTAGAGTATTTATTTCCCCGTTATGAGCTAAAGTTCTAAAGGGCTGAGCAAGATCCCAGCTTGGAAAAGTATTTGTAGAATATCTTTGATGAAAAACTGCAAATCGAGAGGTTAATTTTTCATCATTAAGATCAGGATAAAATTCAGAAAGCATTTCTGCTAAAAACATCCCTTTATAAACAATTGACCTTGAGCTAAATGAACAAATATAAAAATCTTTTAATTGATTTTCTAAGGCTATCTTTTCTATTTTTTTTCGAGTTTCAAAGAGATCTCTCTCAAGATCATTTGTAGCTAAATTCTCATTTTTTTTAAACATTACTTGAGCTATTTCAGGTCGGCTTTGATTAGCTGTTTTTCCTAAAACATTGGGATTTATTGGAACTTGCCTCCAGCCATAAATATTGTAACCTCCTTCAAGTAAAGCTGTCTCTATTATTTCCCTACACTTTTCTTGCTTTGAATAATCTGTTCGAGGCAAGAAAACCATACCAACACAAATTCTTTTTTCCTCATCAAGTGTATGACCAGTTTTAAGGATTTTTTCTTTGAAGAACTCTTGTGCTACTTCTATTTGTATTCCTGCGCCATCGCCAGATTTACCATCTGCATCCACTGCCCCTCGATGCCAAATAGCCTTTAAGGCTTCGATACCATACTCAACTACTTTTCTTGATTTTTTGCCATCTGTGGAAGCTATCAAACCAACACCACAGGCATCATGTTCCATTTCTTGATTATAATTGTGAGTTTCCTCTAATAATTTTTTGTTATTGATATAATTATGCATTTAAGCTGCTTTCTCAGATTTTCTTTTAACAGTTTTAGATTTTAAATACTTTTCAATTTGAATGGCTGCATCTCTTCCATCTCTTATCGCCCAAACAACTAAGGATGCACCTCTTACAATATCTCCAGCAGCGAATACTCCGTCTAAATTAGTTTGCATCGATTTCAAATTAATTTTTACTGTTCCCCATTGTGAAATAGCTAATTCTTTTGCGTTAAATAGTTTTGGAAGATCTTCAGGATCAAATCCTAATGATTTAATAACTAAGTCTGCTTTTATTAAATAATCTGAACCTTTTTCTATTTCTGGTCTTCTTCTGCCTGAAGAGTCTGGTTCTCCAAGCTTCATTTTATTTACTTCTACTGCTTCCACTTTATTTTTGTTTCCGATAAAGCTTTTTGGACTTGTTAACCAAACGAATTCAACACCTTCCTCAATCGCATTTCCGACTTCTCTTGCTGAGCCAGGCATATTTTCTCTATCCCTTCGATATAAACATTTAACTGACTTCGCTTTTTGCCTAATTGATGTTCTTACACAATCCATAGCTGTGTCTCCACCTCCAATAACTACTACATTTTTTCCTTCTGCATTGAGAGTTCCGTTATCAAATAATTTTACTTTGTCACCCAACCCTTTTCTGTTTGAAGCTGTTAAAAAGTCCATAGCTGGAAAAATATTTTCCAAGTTATGTCCAGGTATATCTATTTCCCGAGCTTTATAAACCCCTGTAGCTATCAATATTGCATCATGTTGTTTTTTTAGCTCATACAGGGTCTTATCCCTTCCAACTTCAAAATTTTGAACAAATTTAATACCACTTTCCTTTAAAAGTTTAGTTCTTCTTTCAACAACAAATTTTTCTAATTTAAAATTAGGAATACCATAGATTAAGAGTCCTCCAGGACGATCATATCTATCATAAATAGTTACTTTGTACCCAGATTTTCTTAATTCTTCTGCGCATGCCATTCCAGCTGGCCCAGCTCCAATTATTCCCACAGATTGATTAATTTCTTTTTTTACTTTAACAGGTTTTACCCAGCCATTTTCCCATGCTGTATCGCTAATATATTTTTCAATTGACCCTATTGTAACTGTCCCATGTCCAGACTGTTCAATAACACAGTTACCTTCACAAAGTCTGTCTTGAGGACAAATCCTTCCACAAACCTCTGGCATATTATTTGTGCTTTGGGATATCTCATAAGCTTCTTTCAACCTTCCCTCTGCAGTTAGTTTTAACCAGTCAGGAATATTATTGCTAAGTGGGCAGTGAACTTGACAAAAAGGGACTCCGCACTGTGAGCACCTACTTGATTGTTCTTTAGCTTTATCAGTTATGAATTGATCGTAAATTTCGTTAAAGTCACCTTTTCTTTTTGCGGTATTTCTTTTGACTGGTGTTTCTTGCTTTAAATCAACGAACTGCAACATTTTTTTTTTCATAAGCTGACAAAATAGTTAAATTATTTTAAATTTACAGGGTTTAAAGGTCAATATTAATTACCTATATTTCCAAAATTCAACATTTTCTAACTTATTTTTTGCATACCAGGTATGCAATTCAGATTGACATTAAAAAAACATCCTTCATCAATATTAATTTTGAAATGATAGAAATATTGATTCTTTCTTTAGTGCAAGGTGTCACTGAGTTTTTGCCTGTAAGTTCCTCTTCTCATTTAATTCTGATAGCAAAATTCATGGAATTTAATGAGAAAAGTCTCTCGTTAGATGTAAGTATGCATATTGGTTCTTTCATTGCTGTTTTAACTTTTTTTAATAAGGAAATTTTTAATTTTATTGAAAACAAAGAGCTATTAATAAAAATAATTATTTCCTCATTACCGATAATGATAATAGGTTTTTTATTAGTTAAGACAGATCTAATAAATGAAATAAGAAATTTGAAAGTAATAGGGTGGACAACTTTAATATTTGGAATTTTGTTGTATATTAGCGATAGATTTAATTTTGATAAGAATATAGAAAACAACTTTTCCTTTAAAACTGCTTTAATAATTGGTTTGTTTCAAGTTTTTTCTTTAATTCCAGGAGTGAGTAGATCTGGCATAACTATTACTGCGGCTAGATTGCTAAATTTTAATAGAGTAGACTCAGCAAAAATTTCTTTTTTACTATCTGTGCCGACATTAGCTGCGGTTTCAATATTTGGGGTAAAAAATATTGTTAGCTCACAAAGTATAGTTTTTTCAATTCAAAATATAACTTCAATTTTCTTATCTTTTATATTCTCATTCATCACAATCAAGTATTTTTTAAAATATATAAAAAATTTTAATCTAAATTTGTTTGTTTATTATAGAATATTGTTGGGTTCATTCCTTATAGGAATAGCTTACCTATAAAACAAATGTTAAAAATATTAAAATTATTAATACGAATACGAAAAAGAATACTACAGATTTTTGTAATGAAAGTTTTTTTAAAAACTGCATATTGGATAATAATATAACTTTAATTTTATCTTTCAATATAATATTGGTGCGCCTGCTAGGATTTGAACCCAGAACCTCCTGGTCCGTAGCCAAGCGCTCTATCCAGTTGAGCTACAG
>MDTG01229603.1_pt1 | contig 10666 bp, 13 predicted proteins | sample 811421 | NCBI WGS metagenome assembly MDTG01 (sample SAMN05326645, study PRJNA326480) | marine metagenome | isolation source: seawater | place: Pacific Ocean: South East | collected 2011
GCTTTAAAGTTTTCTTTTGATAAAATCTGCATATTTTTAACTTTTGTATTATTAGATCCTGTCAAATCAGCAGAACCCCCAATTAAATTTTTGTAATGCTCAGTAAAAATTTCTAATGAGAGCTCACTTGCTTTACGAGTTGCACAATTAGTTTGGTTTTTAATATGATGTAATTTAAAATCAGAAATATCATTATCTAATTTTTTCAATTTTGGATTATCAAAAAATATTTCATATTTTTTAGAACTATTAATTTTTTTTGAATTTTTTTTCCAATTAGAAATATTTGCACTATTTCTTTTATGAAAATTAACCCATTTATCAGAAAGTTTTTTTGGAATTAGAAATGTCTTATGTGGCCAATTCAATTTTTTTCTAGTTAAAATTATCTCATCTTCTCCTAATGGAGACCCATGTGACGATGATTTTGCTTCTTTATTTGGAGAACCAAAACCTATTTTTGTTTTACAAGCTATAAGTGTTGGTAACTTGCTTTTTTTAGCTTTAATAATAGCATTTGAAATCTCTAAATGATTATGACCATCAATTGAAAGAGTATTCCAGTTATACGCTTTAAATCTTTTTATTACATCATCTGAAGTAGATAATCTTGTTGAACCATCTATTGAAATTAAATTATCATCAAACAAAACAATTAAATTTGAAAGTTTTAAATGTCCAGCTAAGCTACAAGCTTCATGACTTAGCCCTTCCATTAAACATCCATCACCTGCAAAAATATATGTATAATGATTAATAAATTTTTTTCCAAAATTAGATTGTAATATCTTTTCTGCTATTGCAAAACCCACTCCATTTGCTAATCCTTGTGATAAAGGACCTGTTGTTGTTTCTATGCCTTTAATATCTCCATATTCAGGATGTCCAGCAGTTGGTGAATTTAATTGTCTAAAGTTTTTTATATCTTTTAAATTGATATCTTTATAACCTGAAAGGTAAAGACAAGCGTAAAGTAGCATTGATCCGTGACCATTTGATATGATCAATCTATCTCTGTCTATCCAGTCCGGATTCTTAGGATCAAATTTCAAATGATCCTTAAATAAAACTGTTGCGATATCTGCCATACCCATAGGCATACCTGGATGACCAGATTTTGCTTTTTGAACGGCATCTATAGCTAAGAATCTTATGCAATTAGCTAGATCTGTCAATTCTTGTGATTTTTCTTTATTCTTAGACAATTCAACAACTAATTATACTAATATTTAAGTTCATTAAAGTGACTTTTTGCAAATTTAAAACTATAAATAATCATGGATCTTTTGGAAAAAATTGAACAACTTAAAAAAAGCATGAATAAATTTGAAGATTTAATAGAAGATTTGAACGATAATGTTTTAAGTAAAAAGAAAAAAATCGAAGAATTAAAGTTACAAATTTCACAAAATATTGAGAAAATTGATAAAATAATTAAGGAATATAATGCCGATAATGAAAACTGAAATACTAGGCTCTACCATAGAAATCAATTTTAAGGACTCAGAGAGAGAGAAGTTGTTGTTGATTATTGAAAAATTCAAAAAAAGATTAGATGAGTTTAAGCACCTTGAAGGCAAGGTAAGTGATAAAAAAATTTTGTTTCTAGCTGCTTTAAAAGTAGAAGATATTGCTATGAATAATAAACTAGTTTCAGAAACCATAAAACTTAAAGAAGAAAATGAAAGTTTAAAAAAAAATCATTCTATTTACATATCTGAATTAGATGCAATCGAAAAAAAACTAACATATTTATCTGATAAAATTATTAATTCAAATAATGAAGATTATTGAAAAAAAAAATAATCAAAGGAAAATTTTTTTAGATAAAAGATTTGATATATTTAAAAAAAATAATTCAGCATCGAGAAAACTTCATTATAACTTGGAAAATTTACTATTTTTTAAAAATTCTAAAAAAATTGCCAGTTTCATTTCTATAAAAACGGAAATATCAACCTTATTTCTTAATGAATTTATTCTATCTAAAAATAAAATTTTATGTTTGCCAGTTGTAGAAACGGGTTCTGAAAATTTAATTTTTAGACAATATAAAAAAAATGACAAACTAATTGTTGGTAAATTTGGTGTTATGCAACCTGATGCTAATAAAAAAATAATCTTTCCTGAAATTATATTGACTCCATGTTTAGCGTTTGATCAAAAGGGCTATAGGTTAGGTTATGGTGGAGGTTATTATGATAAAACCTTTTCATTTTTAAAGAAAATAAATAGAAAATTTATTTCAATTGCTGTTGCTTTTGATGACCAAAAATCAGACAAAGTGTTTCATGATGATTTTGATATAAAAATTGACTATATTTTAACAGAAAAAAAACTATATAAGGTTAAATGAAGATTCTATTTATCGGAGACATTGTTGGTAAGTCAGGCAGAGATGCTTTATCAAAAAATATAGATTTTTTAAAAAAAAAATATAATCCTGAAGCAATTATTGTAAATGCAGAAAATGCAGTTTCTGGTTACGGTCTTAACGAAAAAATTTCAAACGAAATATTTAAATTAGGTGTTGATGTTATTACTCTTGGAAATCATGCTTGGGATCAAAAAGAAATGCTTTCGTATATAGAAAAAAAACCGAATATTATTAGAGCAATTAATTACCCTGCCGGTGTTCCTGGAAAAGGGGAATTTAAAATTAAATTTGAAGATGGCAGAAGTTTAATTATTATTCAAACGATGTTAAGGTTATTTATTAATATATCCCTAGATGATCCATTTTCAGTTATTAAAAATAGATTATCTTCTGAATATCTTGGGACTACTTGCAGTGCTATTTTAATAGATATGCATGGAGAAGCTACTTCAGAAAAGAATGCATTTGCACATTTTGTTGATGGAAAAGTAACCGCTGTCTTAGGCACGCATACGCATGTACCTACTTCTGATGCTAGAATATTAAATAATGGTACAGCTTATCAAACTGATGTAGGCATGACAGGAGATTATGATTCTGTTATTGGTTCTGAAAAAGAAGGACCTATTCACGCATTTGTTAAAGGTTTTAGATCTGAAGGAAGATTCCGTCCTGCTACAGGTCAGGGCCTAGTTAGCGGCACATTTATAAAAAGTAATGATAAAACCGGATTAGCTGAAAAAATCGAGAGTTTTCAATTATAGCTTTTTACACATAATAGACACAATATTGTTATAATTTATAAAAATTAATAAAGTACTTTACTAATAACGAGACAAAAATTTATAGACAACTAATGGCAGGTCACTCAAAATTTAAGAATATTATGCATCGAAAAGGTGCTCAAGATAAAAAAAGAGCTAAGACTTTTTCAAGATTGGGAAAAGAAATATTTATTTCAGTAAAAATAGGAGGCTCTGATCCAGAAAGCAATATTAGACTTCGTTCAGCAATAAATACTGCAAAATCACTTAATATGCCTAAAGATAATATAGATAGAGCAATAAAAAAAGGTTTAGGAAATGACTCTGATTCTAATTTTGAAGAAGTTAGATATGAGGGATATGGACCTTCAGGAACAGCTATAATTGTGGAAGCAATGACTAATAATAAAAATCGGACTGCAGCTGAGATTAGATCTGCTTTTAGTAAGTACGGAGGTAATCTTGGAGAAAATGGTAGTGTTAGTTTTAGTTTTAGAAGATTAGGATCAATAACTTTAGAAAAAAAATTAGTTACTGAAGAAGAACTATTTGATTTTGTTGTTGAAAATGGTTCAGAAGATATTGAAGTTAATGATGATGAGTATTTAATTTATTGTGATCAAAATTCGTTACACTCACTTAATGAAAAAATTATTTCTAAATTTGGCCCAACTACATCTTCAACTCTCATATGGAAAAGTGACAATAATATTAATATAGAAAGAGATTCTGCTGATAAGTTATTTAAGCTAATTAACTCTTTGGAAGACAATGAAGATGTTCAAAGTGTTTCGTCAAATTTTGAAGTAAGTGATGAGATTATGCAAACTTTAACCCAATGAAAAGGAAATTATATGCCTGATAAAGCTTGGAAAAAAAGAGAAAGAGATGTTGCAAATTACTTTAATGGCCAAAGAACTCCATTAAGCGGTGGCAATGGCAAAGTTACTCGTGCAGATGTGATACATGATGATTTGTTTATTGAATGTAAATTAAGAGCAAAACATACTGCTATATCTTTATGGGATGATACTGCAAAACTAGCTAAAGAAGAGGGGAAAACTCCTGTCATAGCTTTGTGTGAAAAAAATAGACCTGGATTTTGGGTTATGGTTCACAGTAGTGATTTAGAAAAACTAAAAAAGGAAGAATAGTAATGGAAGAGATTGTTACAACAACAAATATGGCTGCAAGTGAAATCGATTTTTCTTTATTGTCTCTTTTTTTAAGAGCAGATGTAATTGTTAAATCAGTTATTATCATCTTAATATTAGCTTCAATATATTCGTGGAATATTATTATTTCAAAATTAATTAGAATGAATAGATTAAAACAACTTCAAAATGAATTTGATGAAATTTTTTGGTCTGGAAATTCTTTTGAGGATTTATATGAAACTTTTAATTATAATCAAAATGATCCAAAATCTAAAATTTTTTGTTCAGCTATAAATGAATGGAAAAAAAGTAAAAAACAAAATAAAAAAAGAAATGAAGAAACTTCATCAAGTATCAGTTCATTAAAAGAAAGAATGAATAGATCAATGATTGTGACTTTTAATAAAGAAGTTGAAATAGTTGAAAAAAATCTCACATTTCTTGCTACGGCAGGATCAACCGCACCATTTATAGGGTTATTCGGAACTGTTTGGGGAATAATGAATAGCTTTCAATCCATAGCAATTGCTCAAAATACTAATTTGGCTGTAGTTGCTCCTGGTATTGCTGAAGCACTTTTTGCAACTGCACTAGGACTATTTGTAGCAATACCTGCTGTAGTTGCCTACAATAAGCTGACAAGTGACTTATCAAAATATTTTCAATCACTTGAAACTTTTATTGATGAATTTAGTACAATTTTTTTTAGACAGTTAGAAAGTAGATAAAATTGATAGTTCAAAAACAAAGAAACAATAGAAAAAGATATTCCCAAATGAGTGAGATAAATGTCACTCCATTTGTTGATGTAATGTTAGTTTTATTAATAGTGTTTATGGTAACAGCTCCTTTGCTAACTGTAGGCATACCAGTTGATTTGCCTAAAGTTAAAGCTAATGCTTTAACAGATCAAAAAGATCCAATTGAAATAACAGTAAAGTTAGACGGCACTGTTTTTTTAGGAGAATCAGATGTTGAGATAGAAAACTTAGTTCCCAGACTTAATGCTATTACTGATCAAAATACTGAGGCTAGAATTTATGTAAGAGGAGATCGAGTGGTAGCATATGGTCGTATAATGGAAATAATGTCAATTATTAATTCAGCCGGTTATGTTAAAGTAGCATTAGTTGCTGAAAATCCTTCAGAATAATTTAATGACCACCTTAACATTAAGGCAATACAATTTTTTATCTATCTTCAAAAATATTAAAAGTGATAAAATAGGATTTTATTCATCTATTTTTTTTCATTTTTTAATACTAATGTTTGCTATCGGAATTCCAAATTTTTTTGGTAAATCTTCTATTTATGTTCCCAATATTATTCCAATAGAAATAGTCAATGTAACAGATGTTACTTCGATACCAAAAAATATTGAAGAAAAAAATAAAGAAAAGACTGATGAGCAAATTGAGAAAACAAAAAAATTTAACAGTTCTGAAAACCAAGAAATAAAAAAAATTGAAATAAAAGAAAAGCCAAAAGTTGAAAAAAAAGAAATTAAAAACTTACAAAATTCTAAAGAAGAAGTTGTAATAGAAAAAAAAATAAAACAACCAATAAAGATAGAAGAAAAAAAGATAATTCAAAAAGATGAAAATATTGAAAAATTGCCTTCAAAAATAATTCAACCTAAAATTAAACCAAAGCCAAAAAAACAGATTAATGTTGCAGAAAAAAAATCAGATATTCTTATAAAAGCTCAACCGAAACCAAAGCCTGAACCTGAATTTAGTATAGCTTCTATGTTAAAGGACTTGAGAAATGAAAAATCAACAATAAAAAAAGTTGATGAAGAAAAAGAGGTTGAAAATGAAAACTTATCTAAAAAAAATAGTGAAACAAATGAAAAATCAGTACAATTATCAATTAGCGAAATCGATTTGCTGAGGCAGCAATTAACTTCTTGTTGGATAGCTCCTGCAGGAGCAGTCATAGAAAGAGGTATGCTAGTGAAAATTTCTGCTAAAATAAAACAAAATAAGATGATTCATGAAGATTCCATCCGCATTGTTGACACAAATATATCTAAAAGTAATCCTTTTTATGGTCCTATTACAGAAAGCGCTATGAGAACTTTGTTGAATCCTGATTGTATCCCTTTAAGACTTCCTGAAAAAAAATACAATTTATGGAAAAATTTAACAATAACTTTTGATTATAGTATTATGAAAGGTTACTAAGTAAATATTACTTATTTATGCATAAATATATTTTACCTATTTTTATTTTTTTAATTTTTTCTACAAAAGTTTTTGCATTAGAGGTTACTCTTACGCAAGGCACAGTTAAACCAACTCCAATTGCAGTTACTGATTTTTTCTCTAACGATAATAAATCATTAAAAATAGGAAAAAATATTTCTTTAGTTATATCTGAAAATTTAGAAAGATCTGGTCTATTTATGCCTATTGATAAAAAAGCTCATATTCAAAGTATAGAGTCTTTATCTGCTCAGCCTCGTTTTGAAGATTGGAAAATTATTAAAGCTCAACATTTAATTTCTGGAAATATAAAAAAAAATAATAATAAAATATTAGTCGAATTTAGATTATATGATGTTTTTTCTCAAAAACAATTGATAGGAAAAAAATATGAAACTTCTGAAAAAAATTGGAGAAGAGTTTCTCACATAATATCTGACGCAATATTTGAAAGAATAACTGGTGAAGGAGGTTATTTTGATACAAGAATTGTATATGTTGCAGAAACTGGTTCAAAAGAAAATAGACAAAAAAGATTAGCGATAATGGATCAGGATCAAGCTAATCATCGTTTTTTAACTGATGGATCTTATTTAGTTTTAACCCCAAGATTTTCTCCTAATTCTCAAAGAATTACATATATGTCTTATATAAACAGAAATGCTCCAAGAGTTTATATTTTTGATATAGAAACCGGCCAACAAGAAGTTGTTGGAGAATTTCCTGGAATGACTTTTGCTCCAAGATTTTCTCCAGATGGGAGTAAGATCATAATGTCATATTCTGATCCTAATATTGGAAATTCTGAAATTTATATTATGGATATTGAAACAAGGGTTTCTAAAAGAATTACTGATAGTTCAGCTATTGATGTTTCTGCAAGTTTTTCACCAGATGGTAGTAAAATAGTATTTAATTCTGATAGAAGTGGCAGGAGACATTTGTACGTAGCATCTTCTAGTGGAAAAAATGTAAAACGAATTAGCAAAGAAGGAGGGAGCTACTACACTCCTGTTTGGTCACCAAGAGGAGATATGATAGCTTTCACAAAACAAGAAGGAGGCCAATTTTATATTGGCGTAATGGAGACAGATGGTTCAAATGAACGTATGATAGCAAAATCTTTTCATGTAGAAGGTCCTACATGGGCTCCAAACGGCAGATATTTGTTGTATTTTAAGGAAGAAAGAACTGCTGAAGATGGTAGTGGGGGTGAATCAAGCCTATATTCTATTGATCTTACTGGGTATAATGAGAGAAAAATAATAACTCCTTTAGGCGGTTCTGACCCAGCGTGGTCACCATTAATGCACTGATTTATTGAACATTACTAATTATTTGTAAAATAAATATGTGAAATTTTTGAAAAAATGATAATAAATCCCTATGTTACGGGATTTTAGAATTTTTCTTTAGGGAGTATAAAATGTATTACAAGATATTATTAACATTATTTGTATCATTGTTTGTTGCTGCTTGTTCAACTAAGCCAACAGATACAGCAGATACATCTGGCTCAGGTTCAACAGGAGTTTTTAATCAAGAAGAAGGAACTATTACGGAGAGCTCTCCTTCAATTGTTCCAGGTTCTCAAGAAGATTTAATAGTTAATGTTGGCGATAGAGTTTTCTTTGGTTACGATAGCTCTGAGTTAGACTCAGACGCACAAGAGTTGCTTCAAGATCAAGTTGCTTGGATGAAACAACACGATGTATCAGTAACAATTGAAGGACATTGTGATGAAAGAGGTACGAGAGAGTACAACTTGGCATTAGGCGAAAAAAGAGCTCAATCAGTTAAGAACTATTTGATTAGTCTTGGAGTGGACTCAAGTAGAGTTTCAACTGTTAGTTATGGAAAAGAAAGACCAGCAGTAGTTGGTTCTAACGAAGGAGCTTGGAGTCAAAACAGAAGATCAGTAACAATTGTAAATTAATTATATATACTCCTGAACAATTGTAAGCGTTACCACAATATTGTGGTAACGCCACATTCTTAACAAAAAAATATAGTATATTTGATTATGTACAAATTATTACTTTTTTTAATAATTTTTTTTATCAGTTTCCAATCTACTGCAGAAGAGAATTTACTTACATTAAAGCAGCAATTAGATCGCTTACAAAGAGAAGTAAATGATCTTTCAAAATCAGTTTATACTAACAGTAATATTGCAAAAACTAATGATGAAGAACAAAACATAACAGAAGATACCATTAATTTTTCAGCTTTTGACATGAGAATTTATGATATAGAAAAAGAAATAAAAAAACTTCATGAATATATTGAAAATATCTATTTTGATATTGATGAAATAAAGCTTCTTTTTGATGAACTTGATATTAAAATCAATGATGTGGTTATTTCAAATAATCAATCTATACAAAAAAATGAAGAAGTTTCTAATCAGTTATTAGATAAAGAATTAAATTCTAATGAAAATACATTAGGAACTTTAAAGATTAATTCTGAAGATCTATCTAATAAAGATAATAAAGAAGAAGTATTTGATAATAAAGAAACTGAAATTAAATTAAATCCTGATGAAGAATTTCAAATAGCTTTTGATTTTTTGAGGAGCCAAAAATTTGATCAAGCAAAAATTTCTTTAGAAAAATTTATAAAAAATCATCCTGATAACAAGTTGGCTGGTTCTGCCCATTATTGGTTAGGAGAAATACAATTACTTAAAAAAAATTATAGAGAAGCCGCACTTGTTTTCGCAGAAGGTTATCAAAAATATCCAAGTAGTTTAAAAGCACCTGATATGTTATTTAAGCTTGCTGAATCATTATCAAAAATTGATAAAAAACTGGAAGCTTGTAATACTCTTTCAAAATTTGTTATCGATTACAATAATCATAAATTATTAGGTAATGCCAAAAATAAAATTAATGAATTAGAGTGTGAATAATTCTACTCTTTCTAAAAAAGTTTTTCACACAATTAATAAAAATTATTTATTTGAAAATAAACCAACAATAGCCGTTGGTGTTTCAGGCGGACCAGATAGCATTGCTCTTGTTTTTATTTTAAGAAAATGGATAAAAAATAAAAAGGGAAATTTAATTGCTTTAATAGTAGATCACCAATTAAGAAAAAATTCTTATTTAGAAGCTAAAGAAGTAAGAAGTTTTTTAAATTACAATAAAATCAAAAGTGTAATTTTAAGAGTTTCAAAAAAGAAAGTTATAAATAAAAAAATGAAAGAAGCTAGGGATAATAGATTTTATAAAATGTCTAATTATTGTCTGAAAAATAATATCCTCCATCTTTTTTTAGCTCACCATCAAGATGATAATATTGAAACTTTTTTACTAAGAAAAATAGCAGGTAGTAATTTAGAAGGTTTAAGCTCTATTAAATTAAAATCTTCTTATAGAAATATTCAAATTTTAAGACCAATGCTTAATATTAAAAAAAATCAATTGATAAAATTTAATAAAAAATATGGACTAAGATTTTTAAACGATCCGACAAATTTAAATGAAAATTACAGCAGACCTTTTGTTAGAAATTTTTTAATCACAAATTCAAAAATTACTAAAAATATAAAAGAAGAGTTTAAAATTATTAATAAAAATTATCAGCAATATAAAAAAATGATTTTTCAAATTTATCATTTAGTTTGTGAACAAAACTATAAAAAAAAGGTTATTTTTAATAAAAATAAGTTTTTTGGATTAAATATTGAATTACAATCAAAACTTATAGAATTAGTATATAAATTTCTTTATCCAAAAAAACCTTTTATTAGATACAAAAAGTTATATAATTTTTTAAAAAGAGCTAAAAAACAGAATACTTATAAGGAGATTGTATCATCAATCAAAATAGATATTGGCAATAAATATATAAAATTTTCGGTTTTTTCTTAAATTTATGCATTTTTTGTAAAAAGAATATTGAGTTTTTTATATTAATACCTATTTATAACTTAAGATTTAATGAAAAATTTCAGTAAAAATATAGTTTTATGGATAATAATCGGTTTACTATTGGTAGGCTTGTTTAATCTTTTTCAAGGTACTTCCTATAATCAATCTGCTAAAAATATTTCCTTCTCTGATTTTATAGCTGCAACAAATTCAGGCAATGTATCTGAAGTAGTTATTAAAGGAAATAATGTTGAAGGATACTTTGATGATGGTAGAGCATTTA
>MDTG01221825.1_pt1 | contig 10665 bp, 10 predicted proteins | sample 811421 | NCBI WGS metagenome assembly MDTG01 (sample SAMN05326645, study PRJNA326480) | marine metagenome | isolation source: seawater | place: Pacific Ocean: South East | collected 2011
GGAAGCGCAGTAATGCGTGCAGCTGACCAGTACTAATAGCTCAATTGGCTTGATTTATGCACTGAAAAAAATTTTTAAGTGGTTAAAAAATAAAAGATAACTGATAATTAATTTTTACAACCCCAGCCTAAAAAGCTGGGGTTTTTTTTTAAAACTAAATATTCAATATTTAGACTTAAATTATTTTACAGAAGGAAAACATTAATTCATATTTGAGATTACATTTTTGTTCAAAAAATGAACAGAACAAGGGATTGAAAAAAATTTTATACTAATATCTTGATATAAAGGTTAATTAACATTAATAATCTTCCTTCAATTACTATGTCACTAAGAAAATTAAAATTACTCTTAAGCGCAAACTATTCACTAAAAAAACCAAAGCAAAAAAAAATTTTGATTTTTGATAGAGTGTCTATTAAAGGGGGGCTTGCAGACAAAATTTTTAAGAATAATGAATTTGAAATTTTAGATGTTCGTTATGAAAGTATAAATCTATATGTGCTTTGTTTTGCTTTACTAAATACTGGATTTAAAAATTTAAAATTAAATTATTTTAAATGCTTTTTGGAGTTTGTTTCACCAAAAATTGTATATACTGGAATCGACAATCAATTAGACTTTTTTAAGCTTAAAAGTATTTATAATAAAGCCACTTATATTTCTGATCAATTTGCAATTTCAAAAGATGCTTATGCGGCATTTAAAAAAGGAAAAAAAAAAGATTTTTATTGGAGATGTAAAGAATATCTTAAAAAATCAAATTCTAAACTTTCTGCTGATGTAATTTTTACTTTTGGTCAAAACAATATAGATGATATGTCTAAATTTATTGATGGAAAATACTATGCTTTAGGAAGTACAAAAAATAATTTTAAAAAATTTAAAAAGAAAAAAATAAAGAAAATAAATGAAATTACTTTTATTTGTGGTGGAAAATATATCGAAACAATCGACAATGAAATAAGTGTTTTTAAAAATCTGGTAAGATTTGGTAAAGAAAATAATATTAAAATTAATTTTTTAAGTAGAGACAATTATAATGAAGAATCTATTTATCGTGAAAAATACCCAGTGGGAAACTGGACCTATCTAGCCAAAACAAGTTTAGATTCAAGCTACCAGCATTTAGATAATTCTCAAATGATAGTTTTTACTCATGGTACTCTAGGTTTTGAAGCTCTTTCAAAAGGTATAAAAATTGTTGCTATTTATTCTCATTTTCCTGAAAAAGGGACATATTTAAAATATAAGAGAAAAGGTCCATTTTGGACAAACTCAACTAGTTATACTGATTTTGAAAAACTAGTAAAAAAAGTAATTAACTACCCTGATAAAAAATGGTCTTCTATTATGAAAAAATATTCAAAAGAAATATTGTTTTATGATTCTGAAAATAGGAATAAGAAGTTAATTATAAATAAAATAAAAAACAAAATATAATGTGTGGTTTATTTGTAGTTATAAATAAAAAACAAAATCCTTTAAATATTGAAAAGTGTAAAAACTCTTTAGACCAAATGAATAAAAGGGGCCCAGATTGGCGCTTTTCTAAAATGATCGCCCCAAATATTTTTATGGGCCAGGTTGTTTTATCTATGACGGGTAAAATTAAGAAAGATGTTAGCCAACATTACTCTAATTCTAAAAATAAATTCATAGTTTTTAATGGAGAAATTTATAACTATAAACACCTATCAAAAGAATATTTAAATTCAGATATAGATAAAAAAATTTCTGATACAAATGTTCTTGTAAATATATTTGATAAAATAAATATTCTCAACGTGAATTCTTTACTTGACGGTATGTATGCTTTTGTAATTTATGATAAAGTGAAAAAACAACTTATAATAAATCGTGACCCACAAGGTGAAAAAACTATTTATATCTACGAAGATAATCACACTATTATTTTATCATCGGAAATAAATTCAATAATACACTATACAAAAGAAGTAAAAATAAACAAAAGTATTTTAAAGAACTATTTTTACACTAGACATTTAATACAATTTGATAAAACAATTTTTAATAATATTAAGATTTTAGAACCTGGACATTTAAAAACATTAGATCTAAAGAACTTTAAATTTAAATTATTATCAATTTCATCATTAGGTGATCTGATAAAGGAAACAGAATATAACCATAATTCAAAAAGAAAAGAAAAAGACTTAGTAGAAGAATTAGATTATCTATTTAATCATAATATAAAGCAAATGATACCACATAATAGAAAATTTGCTTCTATTGTTAGTGGAGGAGTCGACTCTTCTTTAGTGTCTAATTATATCTGCAAAAACTCTAAGCCTAACAAACTAATTTGTTTAAATCACGTAGGTAAAGATCAATTAATGCATACCTTAAAAAATTTTCAAAAAAAATTAAAATTTAACATTAGTCAGCATAATGTTTATCTAAAAGAATATTATGAAAGCTTACTTGAAGCAATTAAAGTTTGTAATGGCCCAGTTCACTCACATTCTTTTGTTGGACAGCTGATAATTTCAAAAAAAATTAGCAAGATTGGTTGCAAAGCTTTATTTGGAGGTGAAGGTGCTGATGAATTATTTGGTGGATATGATACTTACAGACAAAAAATAAATAATGTAAAAGTAAATAAATCAAATTACTCAAAGATTCTTGACTCAAATTTATTTATAAAGGATGCAGAGTTTTATAAATTTAATCATAGTATCGAAAAACATTGGAATAATGCTTTAAAAAAGTACAGTTTTATTAAAAATGAAGACCATAGAAATAGGTTGGCCATGATGTTAATTGACTCCACGATTCAACTTAGTTCAAATGGTTTAAGAGGTTCCGATGTAATGTCCATGTTTTCTTCAATTGAGTCTAGATCTCTTTTTTTAAGAAGGGATATTGTTAAATTTGCACTTAATCTCCCTTTAAAATTTAAGATAGATCTTAAAAACAACAATTTATTTAATACCAAGATTTTATTAAAAAAAGTCTTTTTAAAATATTTTCCAAAAAAATTAATTGAAAAAAAACAGGGTTTCACAGGATTTCCGAACGAAACATCAATATATCTTGAAAACAAAAATGATTATTTAATTAAAAAAATATACAAAATTAAAAATTACCAGCAAAAAATAAACAGCCTAGATAGAGCAAGTGAGTGGAAGTTGATAAATACAGAGATGTATTTGTCTAAGATTGCAAAATTAAATAAAAATATTAAACTTTAAGTACTTGATCATATCATTTATAAGTGTTACTGTTCAAATATTGAACAATAGATGACTAATATTAAAAAAGAAATTCCAACAATCTATGTTGGCTATGACCCTAGAGAAGATATTGCTTTCCAGGTTTTAAAGTATTCTGTCTTAAAACATGCTAGCCAACCAATAAATGTTTATCCAATTAAACAAGATTTATTGAGAAGGATTGGTTTATATAGAAGAGCATGGGAGCTTGGAAGTTCGTCTTTACCAAAGCCTATTAGTGATGACGACACACAACATAGAGATATTTTTGATGGCAGACCTTTTGCAACTGATTTTTCATTCACAAGATTTTTAATCCCATTTCTTAATAGACTGGAAGGATGGGCCCTGTATATGGACTGCGATATGTTTTTTAGATCAGATCCAATTGAACTTTTTGAAAATTTTTGTGATGAAAAATATGCTATTTATTGTGCACAACATAACTACCAAACAGCTGAAACAATTAAAATGTACGGTAATCAACAATATCAATATAGCAGGAAATTTTGGTCGTCATTAGTTTTTTATAACTGTAGCCACGATGGTCACAAAAATTTTTCAGTAGACGATGTGAATACAAAACCTGGTAGATGGTTGCATAATTTTTTATGGTTAGAAGATCAAGATATTGGAAAACTACCTGAGGAATGGAATTGGTTGGATGGATATTCACCAGTCAAGCTCTCTCCAAAAAACGTACACTTTACCAGAGGTGGACCTTGGTTTAGAGACCATGCATGGAAACCATTAAGAGATCAAGATGAGGTTTATTCTAAAGAATGGCTAGATTTAAAAAAAGAAATGGAATCTTCAATAAAAAAAGATTAAGGCATTTAAAAATGATTAAAATCATTAAAGATTTGTTTAATATGCCCAGAAGTTTAATGGGAGAATCTACTCAAAAAACTATTAAATATTTAAAAAAAATTGTCCCAGAAATAAATGTTCTTCGTTTTAAAACAGGGACAAAAGTTTTTGATTGGATCGTTCCTCAAGAGTGGAATATTAAGGATGCCTATATAAAAGATCCTAGTGGAAAAAAAATATTAGATTTTAAAAAAAACTTATTAAGTATTGTATATTACTCAATCCCGATAAAAAAATGGATTTTAAAAAAGGATCTAATAAAAAAAATTCATTTTGATAATAAGCTTCCCAGTGCTGTTCCTTATGTCACATCATATTATAAAAAGACTTGGGGATTTTGCATGTCAAAGAATAGATTGAAAAGATTAAATAAAAAAAAATATTTTATAAATATTGATACTAATTTTAAAAAAGGTTTTTTAGAGATAGGTGAATATTTTAAAAAAGGTAAAAACAAAAAAGAAATATTTTTTTCTACATATATATGCCATCCATCAATGGCAAATGATAATTTATCAAGTATTGCAGTACAATTAAATTTAATTAATTACTTGAAAGAGAATTATAGAAATAGTTTTTTTTCTTATAGATTTGTTTTTTTACCTGAAACAATTGGTTCAATTTGTTATTTATCTAAAAATAAAGATAAATTAAAAAAGAATATGATGTTAGGATTTGCACTTAGCTGTCTTGGGGATAATCACAACTATAGTTTAATCAAATCTAGAAATAACGACTCATTATCTAATCATGCAATAAGATCTGCATTAATCGGTAAAAAGAATGTATCAGAGTATGATTTTTTAGAAAGAGGATCCGATGAAAGACAATATTGTTATCCTGGAATTGATTTACCACTAAGTGGGTTTTGTAGATCAAAATTTCACAACTTTAAAGAATATCATACAGACCAAGACAATTTAAATTATATTTCAGAGTTGGGTCTTAAAAATTCATTTGAAGTTTTTAAATCAATAATTGATGCGTTAGAAAATAGAAATTTTTATCCAAAAAATAAATTTTTCTGTGAGCCGAACCTCGGTAAAAGAGGATTAATGTCTACTATAGGTAAAAAATTTCATGAAAAAAATAAATCTTTAAAAAACTTCTTAGTTTATTCAGATGGAAAAAAAAACTTATTTGAAATATCTAATATTATAAATTTGAATTTAAAGAATACCTTGGAGATATCTAAAATATTAGAAAAAAAAGGATTAATTTAAAATTAAAAAAAGCTTTACAGTTCAATTGTTGAACACTATATTATTTTAGTTGTTAAAAAGTACTTATTATTAAAAAAAAAAATTATGACTAAAGATTACGATACCGATAAATTCAATATTTTAAGAGCTATTGGAAATAAGCCAGGCAAATCACAAAGAGAACTTTCTAAGGATTTAGATCTTAGCTTGGGAAAAATAAACTACTGTATAAAGGCTCTTAGAGAAAAAGGGTTAATTAAAATCGGAAATTTTAGTAAAAACTCTCAAAAACTTAACTATATTTATTTACTTACACCAAAAGGTATTTCCAACAAAACTAGGCTCACCATAAATTTTATGAAAAGAAAAATGAGAGAATATGAGGAGCTCAAAAAGGAATTAAAAAATAAATAATTATATAAAGATGGTTTCCGTAATAGTCATTTCACATAACTATGGTCAATTTTTAACAAAATGTATAAATAGTATTTTAACTAATAATTTGAATTATTTAAAAGAAATAATAATAGTTGATGATGCCAGCAAAGATAATACAAGTGAAGTAGCTAAAAAATTAAAAAAAAAAAATAAGTTAATCAAATATTTTAAGAAAAATTTTTTCTCTCTTAGCAAGTCCACAAATTTTGGGATAAAACAGGCAAAATCTCGATTTGTGACAAAAATTGATGCAGATGATTATGTTTCAAAAAATTTTTTAAAAAGTTTTTGTGATGAAATTATCAATAAAAAGCTTGATTTTTTATATGGCGACTTAATTCAAATAAAAAAAAATTGTAAAAAAATTATAAAACAAAATTATAAAAGGAAACATTTATTCAAATACCCGATGGGAAGTGGAACAATTTTTAGTAAAAAAATTTGGAAAAGTGTAAATGGTTTTAACGAAAAATTATTTTTTCAAGATGATTTTGATTTTTGGTTAAGAATTAAAAAAAAAAATAGTTTCTCTTTTGGTTATATAAATCAAGCTCATTACTTCTATCGTAAACATAATTCAAATATGTCAAAAAATATTATTCAAAAAAATTTAACAAAATTAATAGTTATTATTAAAAATTTCTTATGACAATTTTAGTTACAGGTTCATCGGGTTTTATAGGTTCAAATTTAATAGAATTTTTTAAAAAAAAGAAAATTAAATTTATAGGAATTGACAAAATTAAAAATCCATATTTAAAACATTCAAGCTTAATAAAACTAAATCTTCTGAATAAAAAAGCTCTTGAGACAGTAATAATTAAGAAGAAAATAAAGTATATTATTCACTTAGCTGCCATACCTGGATTTGTAAGTTGTCATAATAATCCTGATAAAGCATTTAAAAATAATATTGAAGCAACATTTAATTTAATACTTGCAGCACAAAAGGGAAAAGTTAAAAACATTCTAATAGCATCTTCAATGGGAGTAGATAATTTTGAAAAAAATCCTAGCATTTATGGCTTAACTAAATTGGTTTGTGAAAAGATTAGCAAAACATTTGTGAATGTACATAAAAGTAATATAAAAACTTTAAAAATTTCAAATGTTTTTGGACCTTATTCAATGCATAAATCAAGTGTTATTCATTCTTTTATCAAAAAGATTCTATCTAAAAAAAAAATTTTGATTCATAAAAGTGGAAGGCAGGAAAGAGACTTCGTTTTTGTTGGAGATGTATGTAAAAAATTATTAAAGGAAATTTATAAAAAAGATACAAAACAAGAAATTGTTATAAATACAAATAAATTTTTGAGGGTGCTAGATATTAAAAATCTTTTACAAAAAATATCTCAAAAAAAAATTGAATATTCCTATATAGCCACTCCTAAAGGATATGATGATAAAATTTACAGTAAGCCCATTATGAAAATTAATAACAATTTTATGAAAAATTTGGAGTTAACTTATAATTGGTATAAAAGCTTTTAAAAAAAATGAAAATATTAATTCTAGGTTCAGATGGATATCTTGGTTGGCCAACTACTATGCATTTTGCTAATTTAGGGCATGAAGTTTTTGCAGTAGATAATTTATCTAAAAGGAAAATTGAAAGTGAATACGGTATTGAGCCAATTAATACTGTAAAATTTTTCCAAGACAGAGTTAAAATTTGGAACAAAAACCAAAAAAATCAAATTAATTATTTAGTCACAGATTTATTAAATTACAAAACACTGTGTGAAATTTTATCTGATTTCAGACCTGAAACAATTATTCATTATGCAGAACAACCATCTGCTCCTTACTCAATGGCAAATAGAGAAAAAGCAGTTTATACCCAGTATAACAATGTAATAGGCAATTTAAATTTATTATTTGCTATTAAAAAATATTGTCCTGATAGCCACTTAATTAAATTAGGAACGATGGGTGAATATGGAACTCCAAATATTGATATTGAGGAAGGCTGGTTAAAAATTAAACATAATGGAAGAGAAGATAGAGTCTTGTATCCTAAAAAACCTGGCAGTTTTTACCATCTTTCAAAAGTTCATGATAGTGCTAATATAGAGTTTGCTTGTAGAATTTGGGGTTTAAAATGTACAGATTTAAACCAAGGTTTTGTATATGGTATTACAACTAAAGAGATAGAACTAGATTTTGAAAATTTATCAACCTCATTTCATTATGATTCAATTTTTGGAACTATAATTAATAGATTTATTACTCAAATGGCAATTCAAAAACCAATGAGCGTTTATGGTAATGGAACTCAAAAAAGAGCTTTTTTAAATATTCAAGATACTATTAATTGTGTTCAAATAGCCTCAGACAATCCTGCAAAAAAAGGGGAGTTTAGAGTTTTTAATCAGTTTACAGACTTTAGTTCTTTGAATGAAATGGCAAATAAAATTAAAAATTATGGAGACCAAAATAATTTAAAACCAGAAATTTCTCATGTTGCAAACCCAAGAATAGAGGAAGAAGATCACTACTATAATCCAAAAAATACTTCATTAATTTCATTAGGCTTAAAACCTATTGAGTTTAATGAAAATGAGATAGATAAAATTTTTAAAGTTGTTCAAAAAAATAAAGATAAAATTAATATAGAAACGCTTGATCCTGAAAATGGAATAAAGTGGAAGTTAGGTTAGCATAACAGTTGTGCTAAAAAAAAAATTACCTTACATAATCGCAGAAGTAGGAAGCAATCATCTTGGAAACCATAAATTATGTTTTGACTCTATTTTGCAAGCAAAAAAAGCAGGTGCCGATTGCGTAAAATTCCAAATTTTTGATGAAAATAATTTGGTTAATCAAAAGTTAAAAATTTACAAACATGTAAGAGATAAAAAACTAAAGTTCCAATATCAAAGATTTAAAAAGGTAAAAGTTACTGTAGATTTAGTAAAAAAACTTTATAAGTTTGCAAAAAAAAACAAAATTGACTTTGCAATATCACCATTTGATGTCAGCTATGTATCAAAATTAAAAAATTTTGTAGATTTTTTTAAAGTTGCCTCTGGTGATATCAATAATTTGGATTTACTTAAAGCTATTTCAAAATCAAAAAAAAAAGTAGTTTTGTCAACTGGAATGTCCAATCAGAATGAAATTGAGAGAGCAATTAGATTTTTTGAACCAAAAAAGGTTGCCATTCTTCACTGTATGTCAAGCTATCCTACGAAGGCTGAAGACTCTAATTTAATTAATATAACTTATTTAAAAAATAAATATAAACTGACAACTGGTTATTCTGACCATGTTCCGGGAATAAGTGCCTCTATAAATGCTGCACTATTGGGTGCTGAAATAATAGAAAAACACTTTATGCCAAGAAAGACTACTCTAGCTGGAGATTACGCATTATCAGTAGATAAAAAGGAACTTAATCAAATGATAATAAAGATTAGAGAAGTGGTGGGAATGAGTGGAAAAATTAGAACAGGCACTTATAATTGTGAAAGATACTCAAAAGAAACATTAAGAAGAAGTCTTTATTTTTCAAATAACTATGAAAAATCACACATTATTAAGAAATCAGACTTATCTTTTTTAAGACCCTACAAAAAAATAGGAATTAAAATTGAGGAGTTTGATGATTTGATTGGATTAAAATTAAAAAAAAAAGTTAAAAAAAATCAACTTATTAAAAAAAAATATTTTCAAAAATGAAAAATATTAAATGTGCCATAGAAGCACGAATGGGCTCTAAAAGACTCCCAAAAAAAACCATGAAATTTTTAAATAAAAAATTTAGACTAATAGATTTTGTAATTTTAAATGCGCTCTCATCAAGATATTTTAATTTAAAAAATATTTTTTTACTTACCTCAAACAACAAAAATAATCAAAAATTGATTAATTATGTAAAAAAAAAATATAAAATTAAAATAATTAAAGGACCTGAAAAAAATGTCTATAAACGATATGATTTCTTTAAAAAGTTTAAAAATATTCCATTAGTTAGGCTTACTGCAGACAATCCTCTAGTAGACCCATATTTAACAGATAGATTTGTAGATTATTTTCTTAAATGTAAAACAGACTATCTAACAACAAGAGCAATGGAGCATTCAAAAAAATGGAAAGCAAAAAGTGACTTTCCAAAAGGAATATCAATAGAAATGTTTATGTCAAAAAAACTTTTTATTAATGAAAAAAAATTTAATAAAGAAATACAAGAATCGCCAACTTGGTTTTTTTTCAACAAAAAATTCAAAGCAAAGGTGAGTAAATTTCCTTCTTTTGATATCTATAAAAATTTTACTTATAGAAAAACATTATCAATTGATACCAAAAAAGATTATCTTGATGTAAGACAATTTATTAAAGACAATAGCTGTAAGCCAGGCTCTAATAATATTTACAAATATTTAAAAAAGAATATTAAAAAAAGATAATTTAAAACTTAATTAATTATGTCAACTTATGACTATTAAAACATTAATATCTACCTGTATAGAGTTTGAAGAAAATAAAAGTCTTAAAAATACTTATTTCGCAGGTGATTGGTGTTTTAAAGATAAAAAATTTATTATCAGTAACAAAAATATATTTCAAAATGTTTGGGATAATCCAAAAAAAATTGTAAGAGATTTTTCAAAAATAAAAAAAATACATAAAAAATTTAGAAACTCATTATCATTTTATCTTTATAATTTACATAAAAAAAAAATTCCAAGGATAGTTTGGAGCAATTTAATCTTTGTGTGGTTATCATATTATTTATTTTTTTATTATTTTAAATGGACGACAGTTATGAATATTTTTAAAAAAAATCCAAAAATGAAATTTTTAGATTATAAAACTAATAATATTTTCAAACATACTGATACTTATGATTTTTATTATGACTCAGCAGACTATGATTTATTCAATTATTTTGCTTTCAAAAAAATAATTTTATA
>MDTG01350482.1_pt1 | contig 10665 bp, 6 predicted proteins | sample 811421 | NCBI WGS metagenome assembly MDTG01 (sample SAMN05326645, study PRJNA326480) | marine metagenome | isolation source: seawater | place: Pacific Ocean: South East | collected 2011
GAATTTCATTTATCTTTTTTATTTTTTTTATAATTTTTACTGTTTATACTATCCATTTAATTCATCTTGGGAGCAGAAACCAGAATATCAAGATAGATGATAAACAAAAGTTTTTTTCCAATAATCTTTACAGAGCCGACATTCTCGATAGAAATGGAAACTACTTAAGTAAAACAGTTAGTTCAATCGATATAGGAATAAGTACAGCTAAAGTTATAGACAAAAAAAAATTATTAATTAATTTAAAATATATATTTCCAAATAAAGATTATAAAAAAATTAAATCTAAATTAGAAAATAAAAAATTTTTTTATTTTGAAAAAAAAATATCTGAAGAAAATTATGAAAAATTAATGCAACTTGGAGACAAATCTATTGAACCAATAGATAATTTAATAAGAATTTACCCTCAAAAAAATTTATTTAGTCATATTATTGGCCAGATTGACAATGATAACAATGGTATATCAGGTTTAGAAAAATCTCTAGATGAAGAATTAAAAAATATTCAGGAACCAATTAAACTAACTGTTGATAGAGATATTCAATATTTGATTAGGGACGAATTAATTAAATTTAATGAAATTTTTAAAACAAAAGGTAGTGCTGCAATTTTGATGAATGTAGATAATGGAGAAATCTTGTCTTTAGTTTCTTTGCCGGATTTTGATCCAAATAAAAGAGAAAAAATTACTGATATAAATTTTATAAATAGAGCAACAAAAGGAGTTTATGAATTTGGTTCTGTTTTTAAAACTTTTACGTTAGCTGCAGCTTTTAATGAAGGAATTATTGAACCCCAAACAAAATTTGTTGACTTACCAAAATCAATAACTTGCGCTGGATTTCCAATAAGAGAATACGATAACAAAATACCCACAAATTTGACAGCTGAGCAAATTTTAGTTCGATCTGGAAATATAGGTTCAGTAAGAATTGGCCAAAAAATTGGTGAAAAAAAATTTAAACTTTTTTTATCGAAATTAGGAGTTTTAGAAGAGATTAATTTTGATATTGAGGAAGTTGGTACACCAATCAAATTTAATTGGGGAAAATGTCCTCTTGCAACAGCTTCGTTTGGTCATGGTATCACAACTACATTACTTCAATTAGCTAAAGCATACTCAATTATTGTAAACGGTGGTTATAATGTTCAACCTCGATTAATAAAAAAAAAAATTTTTAAAAAAGAAAAGATTTTAAATGAAGATGTATCTCAAAAAATTTTGCCAATTTTAAGAAAAATTGTAACCACAAAAGAGGGAACTGCTTCATTGGCTGACGTAAATGGTTATGAAGTAGGAGGTAAGACAGGCACTGCTCAAAAAAGTATAGCTGGTGGTTATTCAAGAAAAAAAATTAATTCTTTTGTATCAGTTTTTCCAACTTCAAAACCGAAATATGTTTTAGCAATAATGCTTGATGAGCCAAAAACAAATCAAGACTATGTTTATCACTATAGAGATGGAACTAATATCAAATATAAAGGTACTCCATTTAATACAGCAGGCTGGACAACAGTTGAGACGGCAGGTCAAATTGTAGAAAAAATTGGGCCTATTTTAGCCACAAAGTACAGTGAGATTGATTAAAATATGTTACTTAAAGACTATATTCCAAATATTAACAAAAAGTATAGAAAAATTTTTTTTTCAGGAATCTCATTTGATAGTTCTAAAATAAATAAAAAAAATATTTTTTTTGCAATCAAAGGAAATGAATTTGATGGAAATAACTATATTAATAAAGCTATAAAAAAGGGTGCAAAAGTAATTGTTTCTGAAAAAAAGTTTCCAAAAAAAAAAGAAAATATAATCTTTTTAAATACTTCAAACGTCAGAAAATTATTAGCAAATATTTCATATAAGATTTTAAATAAAAGACCCAAAAATTTAGTTGCAGTTACAGGCACAAATGGAAAATCATCTATCGCAGATTTTTATTATCAAATAATGAATTTAAACTTAAAAAAAGTTGCTTCAATAGGAACTATAGGGGTTAAATATAAAAATAAAATAAAAACTTTAAGAAATACAACTTTAGACCCTATTCAGCTGAGTACTATACTTAAAGATCTTATAAAAAACAAAATTGACAACATAATTTTGGAAGCTTCAAGCCACGGTTTAAAACAAAATAGATTAGATGGATTAACCTTTGATGCAGGGATATTTACAAACTTGTCTCATGATCATTTAGATTATCATAAAAATATGAAAAATTATTTAAAGTCTAAATTATATCTTTTTGAACAGTTGATTAAAAAAAAGGGAAATATAATTACAGATAATAATATTGTTCAAAGAAAAAAAATAGAGAGTATTGCAACAAAAAAAAAAATTAAATTAAGTTTAATATTTAATAAAAAAAGAGGTATTGAATTAATTTCACACAGATTTTTTAATGAAAAACAGGTTTTAGAAATTAGCTTTAAAAAGAAAAAATATAAAATCGAATTAAATTTAATAGGCAAAGTACAAATTAAGAATATATTAATGGCTATGTTGGCAGCTAATAAGAGCGGCCTTAAATTTAAAAAAATAATAAATGTTTTAAATAAAATAAAACCTGTTGAAGGCCGTCTTGAGAAAATTGGTGACATCAAAAATAATAGTAAGGTAATCTTGGATTATGCACACACTCCAGAGGCATTAGAGTTAGCTTTAAAAAATCTTAATGAACAATTTCCTGATAGCAATATAAATTTAGTATTTGGATGTGGTGGAAATAGAGATTTTAAAAAAAGATCAATAATGGGAAAAATTGCTCAAAAATATTCTGATAAGATATATTTAACCGATGATAATCCTAGATATGAAAATCCATCAAAGATAAGAATGGAAATTAAAAAAGGTATTAAAAAAATTAAAATTCACGAAATACCAAATAGAAAACAGGCAATACATAATGCTATAATGAAATTAAGTACGGGTGAAATTTTGCTTGTAGCAGGTAAGGGGCATGAAAAAATTCAAGATTACGGATTTAAAAAATTATTTTTTTCTGATCAAAAGGTAATTTTAAATTCTATAAAAAAAAAAAACAAGTCTTTACTAAAGGATTTAAAATTGAATATAATTCAAGAGGAATCTAAATCAAAAATATCAAATAAATTAGTTGCTAAAAATATTTCAATAAATTCTAAAAACATTAAAAAAAATGATATTTTTTTTGCTATTAAAGGTAAAAGAATTGATGGAAATAGATTTGTTTCAGAGGCTTTAAAAAAAAAATCAAGTTTAGCAATTGTTAATCGAGTAAATAGAAACTATCCACTATTCAGACAGATTAAAACAAAAAATACTTTAAATTTTTTAACCAAATGCTCAACTATTTTTAGGGAAAATATCGGTGCAAAAATAATTTCAATCACTGGAAGTTGCGGAAAAACAACTTTAAAAGAAATGATTGGAATTACTCTTAAAACAATTTCAAGTACAAGCTACTCTCCAAAATCTTTTAATAATAAATATGGAGTTCCTGTGAGTTTATTTAACTTAAAACAGAATGATAGTTTTGGTGTCTTTGAGGTAGGAATGGATAAAAAAGGGGAGATTGATAATTTAACAAAAATAATAAGACCTGATATAGGAGTTATTACCAATATCAGCTACGCCCACTCAAAAAATTTTAAAAACATTAATCAGATAGCAGAAGCTAAAGCTGAAATAATGAATAATATTAAGAAAGGTGGAACAATTATTTTGAATATGGACGATAATTTTTATTATTATCACAAAAATTTTGCATCTAAAAAAAAATTAAAAGTTGTTTCTTTCGGCATTAAAAATAAATCTTCTATGATAAAATTGATTAATTTTAAAAGGATTGAAAATAAATATGAACTTAAGATAAATGTAAATAATTTATTAATAAATTTCTATTCTGATAATATAAATACAAGTCATATATACAACATACTTGCAACATTAGCTTCAATTTACCCTTTAATAGATATTAAAAAACTAAAAAAAAATGTCTTTTTAAATTTTAAAACACCAAATGGAAGAGGTGACATTTCAAAAATAAAATATAAAAATAAACAAATTTTTTTAGTAGATGAGTCCTATAACTCAAATCCTCTATCACTTAAATCAGCAATCGAGAATTACGATCAGATCAAGCTAGAATCAAAAAGTTCCAAAAAATATTTAGTATTAGGGGATATGCTCGAGTTAGGTAAGTACTCTGTTGAGCAACATAGATTAATTAGCAAGATTGTTAATAAAACGAAAATTAATCAAGTTTATGTGATTGGAAAATATATTAAAGAGACTTTTAAAGGTCTTAAAAAAAATAAAAAAGGTAAAATATTTAATAATAAATCTGATATAAATGATTTGATAAATAATAATTTAAATAATAGTGATTATTTAATGATTAAAGGATCAAATTCTACAGGCCTTCATGAGTTGATGTCAAATTTAAAAAAAAGAAGCTTACATGTTATATAAATTATTACTCAACTATGTTGACTTTTTTTCCTTTTTGAATGTTTTTAAATATATAACTTTCAGGACTGGATTGGCATTGTTTACATCTTTGTCAATTGCACTTTTAATAGGTGGACCTTTTATCAGACTGTTCTCTAATAGAAAAATTTTTAATCCAATAAGGAAAGATGGACCATCGGATCATATTATAAAAAAAATAGGCACTCCAACAATGGGTGGGGTAATAATTTTAATTGGTATTCTCTTTTCTGTTTTACTTTGGGCTGATTTAACAAATATATATATCTTATTTTGTTTTTATATTGTTTCATCATTTGGCCTTCTTGGTGCATACGATGATTATAGAAAAATAAGAAATGGTACCTCTACAGGAATTACATCAAAGTTTAAGATTATTATGCAAATTGTTTTAGCTATGATTGGTTTAATCACTTTGACATATTTTGTTGAATATCAAGAATTTAAAAACCTTTATTTTCCATTTTTTAAAAATTTGATAATTAATTTAGGTTGGTTTTTTATACCTTTTTCAATTTTTGTAATTGTAGGATCCTCCAATGCAGTAAATTTAACTGATGGTTTGGATGGATTAGCGACAGTTCCAGTAATTCTAGTTGCTGGTTGTTTCGCCTTTATAAGTTATGTTACTGGGAACATTGTTTTTTCTGACTATCTACAAATTTTATATATAGAGGGAACTGGTGAAGTATCAATTTTTTGTGGCGCAATCATTGGAGCATGTTTAGGTTTTTTATGGTTTAACGCGCCACCAGCTAAAATATTTATGGGTGATACAGGATCTTTGTCATTGGGTGGTTCTTTAGGAGCTATAGGAATAATTACCAAGCATGAAATAGTTTTAGCTATCACAGGTGGGCTTTTTGTTCTAGAGGCTTTATCAGTAATGGTGCAAGTAATTTCATTTAAATTAACTGGAAAAAGAATATTTAAGATGGCACCGATACACCATCACTTTGAAAAAAAAGGTTGGCCTGAGTCCACTGTTGTTATTAGATTTTGGATAATTTCAATAATTTTGGCAATGATTGGTTTGGCTACATTAAAGCTAAGATAAAGGGCTATTGCTTGAGCATTTTTTTGAATAAAAAAATATTAATTTATGGTTTAGGAAAAAGTGGTTTATCTACATTTAATTTTTTAAAAAATAAAGGTGATATTTCTTTATATGATGATTATCAAATCAAAAATAAAACTTCAGATATCAAAAAAAAATTAATTAATTATAAAAATATTACAAATTTAAAATTTGATCAAATAATCTTAAGTCCTGGAATTGATATTAACAAATGTAAATTGTCTAAATTTTTAAAAAAAAATTATAAAAAAATTTATTCAGATTTGGATGTATTTTACTCATTTAATAAAAATGACTGTATTACTATTACAGGCACAAATGGAAAATCCACAACATGTCAATTAATGTATGAAGTTTTATCAGATCAAAAGTTTGATGTTAGATTGGCTGGAAATATTGGAAACCCAATATTATCCGCAAAAAATATTAAAAAAAAAACAATTTTTGTTATTGAGGCTTCTTCATATCAATTGGAATACAGTAAAATATTTAAATCTAAATATGCAGCAATATTAAATATATCTACAGACCATATTGAAAGACATAAAACTTTAAAAAAATATGTTAAAGCAAAGTTTAAGTTATTAAAAAATCAATTAAAAGGTCACATAGCATTTGTAAACCACAATGATTTATTAATTAACAGAGAGCTTGATTTAAACCAACTAAAAAGCAAAATAATTAAAGTAAATACAAAAAAAAATAATATACTTAAGGAACAAATAAATAATAAATATTTTTTTACTGAAACTAATAAAGAAAATTTATCATTTGTTGTTGCGATATCAAAAAAATTCAATCTAAAGAATAATCTATTAATTAAAACAATTCAAAAATTCAAAGGCCTTAAATATCGTCAACAAATTATATTTAAAAAAAAAAATTTAACGATTATTAATGATTCTAAATCTACTAGTTTTTCTTCTTCAATTGGGGTTTTGAAAGCAAACAAAAATATTTATTGGTTGATAGGGGGTGTTTATAAAAAAGGAGATAAATTTAATTTACCAAAAAAATATTTTGGTAACATCAGAGCTTTTATTTATGGAAAAAATAAAATTTTTTTCAATAAAAAACTAAAAGGTAAAATAGATTATAAAAATTTTGATAATTTAAAAGATGCTTTAAGAGAAATTTTCAAGATTATTAAAAATGAACAATTTACTGATAAAACAATATTATTTTGTCCTTGTGCAGCATCATTTGATAACTTTAAAAATTTTGAAGAGAGAGGTTTTTATTTTAATAAACTTATAAAAAAATATCAAAATGAAATACGGTAAATTTATCTATAATTTATACTATGAATGGTGGAAAAATATCGATAAGTTTATATTCTCTTTAATAATTTTATTATTTGTTACAGGCTTGTTTTTTTCTTTAGTATCGACTTCTTTATTAGTTTCAGATAAATTGGATACAAATGATTATGCCTTTTTTTTTAAACATTTATCATTTGTTTTGCTGGGAATTATAATAATTTTTATTTTTTCATCTATTAATAAGGAAAAGCTTTTTAAAATTACCCCAACAATTTTTATAATTTCACTAATTTCATTAATTATGGTCCCCATTATAGGTGTTGAGGTGAATAGTGCACAAAGATGGATAGATTTATATTTATTACCTAGATTTCAACCAATAGAATTAGTCAAACCTTTTTTGATTATTTTGATTAGTTTAATATTAAGTAGTGAAAAATATTCGAATCTCTATTTAAAATATTTTTCTTCTTTTTTGATAACTTTAATTATAGCACTATTATTAGCCGCTCAACCAGATATAGGACAAACTTTATTAGTTTTTTTTAGTTGGTCTGTGTTAATTTTTATATCTGGAATAAACATTATTTTTTTAATACTTTCATGTTCAATTCTATTAATATTTCTTTTTTTCTCTATCAATCTTTTTCCAAAATTTGCATATATAAAAAATAGAATATTATCTTTTTTTAATACTGAAACAGGGACTCATAATGCACAGTCAGAAAAAGCAATCGATTCTATTACAAGTGGGGGTTATTTTGGAAAAGGAATAGGAGAGGGGACTTTAAAAAATCGAGTACCAGAAGCTCATACAGATTACATAATATCAGTTATTTCAGAAGAGTTTGGTGTGATTGCCATAATTTTAATAATATTAATGTTTTTAATACTTATTTATGCTGTTTTTAAAAAAGTTTTTTTAGAAAATGAGGAAAGGATAAAATTAACTTTAGTAGGCTGCATAAGTCTTATTTTAGTTCAAGCTATGATACACATTGGAGTTAATATAAGATTATTTCCAACAACTGGAATGACGCTTCCATTTATAAGCTACGGAGGCTCTTCAATTATAAGTATTTCAATTTTATCAGGTATTATTCTTAATTTAACAAAAAGAAAAGTTATCTAACATGAAAAAAAATTTTTTGATTACAACAGGTGGTTCGGGTGGACATGTTTTACCTGCTACAATACTTTATGATCATTTATTCAAAGAAGGAAATGTATTTTTATCTACAGATAAAAGAGGTTTGAGATATTTTAACAAAACTAAATATCAATTTGAAATTATTGATACACCAAAATTAGATAATATTTTTTTTCTACCTTTAAATTTGACTGTTATTTTATTTTTGACTTTTAAATCATTTTTTTTATTAAAGAAAAAAAAAATTGAAAAGATTTTGTGTACAGGTGGGTATATGTCATTGCCTATAATTTTAGCAGCAAGATTACTAAAATTACAAATTTATTTAATAGAGCCCAATCAAGTCTTAGGTCGTGCTAATAAATATTTTTTGAAATCTTGTAAAAAAATATTATGTTATGCAGAAAAAATTAAAAATTTTCCTGACAATTTTAGGAACAAAATTGAAGTTATTAACCCTTTAATAAAAAAAAATATTTATCAATTAAATTCTGTTCAAAATATAAAAAATAAATTTACATTATTAATAGTAGGAGGTAGCCAAGGTGCAAAAATTTTTGATAAAAGCTTAAAAAATTCTATTGTCAATATTTCAAAAAAAATACAAATCAAAATAATCCAACAAACTAGTGAAAAAAATATTTCTACTTTAAGTGATTTTTATTCAAAAAATGATATAGAAAATAAAATTTTTAGTTTTGATGAAAATTTTTCTAAAAATACTCACCAGGCAAATTTATGTATAACAAGAGCGGGTGCTTCAACTTTGGCTGAATTATCAGTTTTAAATATTCCTTTCATAACAATTCCACTTCCAACATCTAGAGATAATCATCAATTTGAAAATGCTAAATTTTATAAAGATAAAGATTGTTGCTGGTTAATTGAACAGGATTATTTTGAGGAAAGAATTGAAGAAGTTTTAAACGATATTTTGATTAAAAAAAGAGACTATTTGAAGAAAAAAGAAAATTTAAAAAAATTAAATTTTCAAAATTCTTGGATTAATGTTAATCAAAAAATATTGAGAATTATTAATGAAAATTGAATTAGCAAAAACTGAGGTCATTCACTTTGTAGGAATTGGGGGAATAGGAATGAGTGGCCTTTCATTAATTATGAAAGGTAGAGGTTTTAAAGTTCAAGGAAGCGATTTAAATTTCAATAAGAATGTTGAAAGATTAAAAAAAGAAAAGATAAAAGTTTTTATAGGACAAAAAAAACAAAATCTTAAAAATGTAACAATAGTTGTAAATTCTTCTGCTATTAAAAAAAATAACCCCGAAATACTTGAGGCAAAAAGAAAAAATTTACCAATAATTACTAGAGGTAAAATGCTAGCCCACATAGTTTCATTGATGAAGAATATTGTTGTAGTTGGTTCACACGGAAAAACTACTACAACATCATTAGTTGCTTCAATTTTTCAAAAAACCAAGTTAGATCCTACAATTATAAATGGAGGTGTCATTAACTCAATAAAAAATACTGCAAAACTTGGAAAAAGTGATTGGTCAATTTTAGAAGCAGATGAATCAGACGGAAGTTTTATTCATATTCCACCCACGTATTCAATAATTACAAATATTGATAGAGAACACATGGATTTTTATAAATCTATAGATGATTTAAAAAGATATTTTATAAAATTTATTGAAAAAGTTCCGTCGTTTGGAAAGTCATTCATTTGTATTGATGATAAAATTAATGATGATCTTGTTAAAAAATTAAAAAATAAAAACTTTTATACCTATGGCACAAATCCAAAATCTAATTTTTTAATTAAGAACATTAAGCAAAATAAAGAATTTACAGAATATGATTTACAAGTAAATGTGCCTAATAAAAAAAAACTATATATTAAAAAAATAAAAACTCCTTTACTTGGTCTACACAATGTAAGAAATTCTGTTGCTGCTACAGCTGTAGCCTTAACTATTGGAATCTCAATTACAGATATTAAAAAAGGTTTACTAAATTTTAAAGGAGTTCAAAGACGATTTAATAAAATATTTACTTATAACAATATAGATTTTTATGATGATTATGCCCATCATCCTACTGAAATTAAAGTTGTAATGGAGGGAGTAAATAAAGTTTATAAAGGTTATGAAAAAGTTTGTATATTTCAGCCTCACCGTATCTCGAGGCTTAAAGATCTTAAAAAAGAATTTTCTTTTGCATTTAAAGATGCTGATACTGTTGTTTTATGTCCAATATACACTGCTGGTGAAAAAATTAAATTAGGTTTTGATTATTTAAATTTTGCAAAAGAAATCATTAAAAACTCAAAAGTAAAATTATTTTTAGTTAATGATATAAATCAACTAGCAAAATTTTTAAAACAAAATATGTATGGAAAAAAAATTATAATAGCAATGGGGGCAGGATCTATTTCTAATTGGATGAAAAAGCTTCCAAAATTAATGTAATGCAAATAAATCAATTACAAAAACTTCTGGGTGAATTTGGAGATAATATAAAATTTGAACAAGATTTAAAAAAAAGAAATTGGTTTAATATTGGTGGAAAATCAAAAATTTTTTTTAAAGCTGATAATCTTAAAGAATTAATAAATTTTTTGAAAAAATTAAATAATAAAGAAAAAATATTTGTTATTGGTGCTGGCTCAAACATATTAATAAGTGATGATTTATTTGACGGAGTAGTAATCAAATTAAGTAAAAATTTTAATAATATATC
>MDTG01439604.1_pt1 | contig 10665 bp, 8 predicted proteins | sample 811421 | NCBI WGS metagenome assembly MDTG01 (sample SAMN05326645, study PRJNA326480) | marine metagenome | isolation source: seawater | place: Pacific Ocean: South East | collected 2011
ATATGTTTGTCGATATTTCTCCAATAATTTTCTATCTTAAAAAGTCTGTTCATCATTAATTTATTAAAAATATTTCTTATTATAATTTTTAATTATTTTCTTAAATTTGTTACCTCTATCTTCAAAATTATTAAACTGATCATATGATGCACTAGCAGGACTTAGTAAAATTACAATTTTTTTGTTATTTTTATTTTTTGTATCTTTTAAAACTGAAACTACTGCATTATTTAAGGTCTTACATAATTGAAAGCTAACTTTACCTTTAAAATATTTTTTAAAATTTTTCATATATTTTCCTATAATATATGCTTTAATAATATTTTTTTTTAATTTTCCTAGTTGAAATTTATCTCCTACTTTGGGAAGTCCACCTAGAATCCAAAATATATTTTTATTACTTCTTAGGGCAAATTTACTAGACTCGAAACTTGTTGCCTTGGAGTCATTTATAAAAATTTTATTATTCTTTTTATAAAATATTTCATGTCTGTGAGCCAATCCTTTAAAAGATTGTAAAGATTTTATAAAAAATTTTTCTTTAATTTTTAAAATTTTAGATAAAGAATAAACATAACTCATATTTTCAATATTTGCCTCGGAATTTAGATAATCATTTTTTATTAGATTTCCTAATCTCTTATATTTCTTTGTGTTTACAAATATTAATTTGCCTTGATATTTTTTTTTTTTAAATTGCTTTATAAGTTTTCTATTATTAAGAAATGCAAAATTATTATTTTCCTGATTTGAAAAAATTTTGAATTTTGAATTGAAATAATTTTTTATAGAACCGTGCCAATCCAAATGATCATTTGTTATATTTAATATTGCCGCATAATCTGGTCTAACAAATTGTGAATAAGCTAATTGAAAAGATGAGGCCTCAATGATTACCAAAGGTTCATTTTTTAAATTCAAATCCAAAACCGGTTTTCCTATATTCCCACCTAATCTAACATTTATTTTATTTTTTTTGAGTACATGCTCCAAAATTTTACATGTTGTGGATTTTCCATTTGTTCCGGTTACAACGATCGATTTTATTGTTGGATTAAAAAGATAAAAAAGATCAAGATCTGTAATAATTTTGTGTTTGTTCTTAATAAGTTTTTTTTTAAGTTTTGCTTTTTTTAAACTTATTCCAGGACTTATGACGATGTAATCTGCCAAATCTAAATATTCAGAAAAAAACCTTTCATGTTTTTTTTTCTTCATACTGTCATCCCAAACTTTATAACCTGAAAAATTTTTTTTTTTAAAGTAATTAACTACTGAGTCTCCAGTTGAGCCAAGCCCATAAATACAAAAATTCATTAATGAGTAGTTCAAAATTAATGGATTCATCAATTATCTTAATTTTAAAGTGGCTAAGCCAACTAATGCCAAAATAATAGCAATTATCCAAAATCTAATTACTACGGTTGACTCTGCCCAACCTTTTTTTTCAAAATGGTGGTGTATAGGCGCCATCATAAATACTCTTTTGCCGGTAAGTTTAAATGAAATTACTTGAATAATTACTGAGACTGTTTCCAAAACAAATAAGCCTCCCACAATTGCAAGAACAATTTCATGTTTTACTATTATTGCTACAGAAGCTATAGATCCTCCCAAAGATAGTGATCCCGTATCACCCATAAATATCTTAGCCGGTGGTGCATTGTACCAAAGAAAACCCAAACACGATCCTACAATGGAGCCACAAAAGATAGATAGCTCTCCAACATTAGCTATGTATTGTATTTGTAAATAATTTGCAAAAATTGTATTTCCAACTAAATAACAAATTAAAGAAAAAGATAAAGCAACCAACATAACTGGAACAGTAGCTAAACCATCTAATCCATCAGTTAAATTTACTGCATTGGAAGAACCAATAATTACAAAAATTGCAAAAGGAATAAAAAATAAACCCATATGTAAAACAAAATTTTTAAAAAAAGGAAAATATAAATTTAATATGCTTTCATGATCAGTAAAATAAACGAGCATCAAAATTGCAGCTAATGAAATTATGAATTGTCCAAAAAATTTTAATTTTGCATTAATTCCCGAAGAATTTTTTAACTTAATTTTTAAATAATCATCTACGAAACCTAATAAACCAAGACTTGTACAAACAAAAAGAACAACCCATATATAAACATTCTCCAAATCAGCCCACATGATAGTGCTCACAATAATTCCTATTAGGATCATCAATCCACCCATAGTAGGTGTTCCACTTTTTTTTATTATATGATCTATAGGACCATCTTGCCTAATCGGGCCAGTTATTTGCTTTTTTGAAAAATATCTTATTAGTGGGTTACCAATCAAAAATATAATTGTAAGAGATGTAACAACTGCCAACCCTATTCTAAAAGTAATATACTTAAATACGTTTAAAAAAGAAAAGGTATCGACTAACGAAGTTAAAAAGCTATATAACATTTACCTAGCACCTCCTATAAATCCTTTAGATACTTCATGTAATCTTGTAGCGTTTGAACCTTTGATCATCAAAAAATCACCATCACTTAAAACTTTGAAGATCTTATTTTTAAATAATTTTAGATCTTTCACTACCTCTCCCCTTTTATGTTCTTTTAAAAACTTGTAAGTTTCCAATGCTTTGTCTCCGTAAACAAAAGTTTTATCAATATCACTATTATTTATTAGTTTAGAGATTTTTCTGTGATAAGTGTATGAATTCTTGCCCAGTTCCAACATATCCCCAAAAAGAAAGTATTTTTTTTTGCCTCTTTTTTGAATATTAGAAAAATTCTCAATAGCAGATTTTACAGATAGTGGATTCGCGTTATAGCTTTCATCGATTAAAAAGAATTTTTTATTAAATTTACTAATTTTATTTATTTTTCCTCTTCCTTGTAAAAATACTTGATTTTTGAAGAATTCTTTTACTTTATTAAGGTCTAAATTCAACTCATTTATTACTGCAATACATGCCAAAATATTCATTATATGATTTTTATTCTTATTATTTGTTTTCAAGAAAATTTTCTTTTTATCTATAAAAAATTTTAAAATAAAAGATCCCTCTTTTTGTTTAAAATTAATAAATTTAACATCCGATTTTTTGGAATAACCAAAAGACTTGATTTTTATTTTATTTTTTTTAGCAACTTTTCTAAAATAATGAAAAAATTTGTCATCTCTGTTTAAAATGACTGTTCCACTTTTTTGTATATTATAAATAATTTCACTTTTTGCTTTAGCTATTTCTTTTAAATTTCTGAAATTCTCCAAATGTGCTTCGGAAACATTTGTTATTATACCGATATGAGGTTTAACAAGTGCTGAAAGCTTAAAAATTTCATTTAATTTACTCATACCAACTTCGAAAACACCAAAATCATCATCTAAACTCATGTTTGAAATGCTTAAAGGAACGCCATATTGATTATTGTATGACTTTGGTGAAAAATAAGTTTTGGAATATTCATTTAACAAATTTCCAAGCATAGTCTTAACAGTTGTTTTTCCAGTACTTCCAGTTACAGCAATAAATCTAGCCGAGGACAAATTTCGTTTATCTTCGGCAAATTGTTTTAAAAAACCCATTGTATTTTTAACGTGAATAAATTTTGATTTTTTTTTGGCCTGTTTAGATATAATACAATAATTTGCACCATTCTTTATTGCACTGTTCAAAAAATTGTGGCCATCTTTTCTTTTTCCTTTTATTGCAACAAACAAATTATTATTTTTTAATGTTTTTGAGTTAATAGAAACACCATTAAAAAAATAATTTTTTTTATTTTTTAGAGTTTTGGCTAATATCATGCCGTTATATCTTAGATTATTATCTTGGTTTTTGGAGTGGATATTTTTACTTTTAAAATTATTTACAATATTTTTGTCACTTAAAAAAATTTTTCTTCTACCTAAATCTTGATAAGTCTCATGGCCTTTTCCAGCAATTAAAATTATTTCATGAGGATCAGAATTTTGTAAAGCATATCTAATCGCTTTTTTTCTATTTCCAATCTCTTTGGCTTCAGAATTTATTAATCCCTTCATGATATCTTTTCTTATTTTTATTGGATTTTCACTTCTTGGGTTGTCATCTGTAATATAAATTTTATTACAGTATTTTTTTGCAATTTTTCCCATTAGTTTTCTTTTACCCTTATCTCTTTCTCCTCCACATCCAAAAACAACAGTAATTTTTTTTTGAAAATGCTCCTGTAAAGATAATATGGCATTTTTCAATGCATCTGGAGTATGGGCATAATCTAAAAATATTTTTGATTTGTTCTGTAAAATTCGTATAAGTTGTAATCTTCCTTCGACACTTTTAATTCTATCAATTTTTTGAAAAATATTTCTAATTTTTAAGCCACAAATCTTAGCAGCTAAAACAGCCATTAGTAAATTTTTAATTTGCATGGATCCATACAAATTAATTTTTAATTTATATACTTTTTTTTTATATTTGATTTCTAAAGACTGAAAGTTTTTAAAAATTTTATGATTTAAAATTTCAAATATATTACTTTTTGATCCAATAGTAAAAATTTTTAATTTTCTTTTTTTTTGAATTTTTTTGATAGTTCCAAATTGCTTAATATCAGTATCAGTAATAACTGTATTTTTTTCTTTTAAAAGACTTTTGAATAATAAAAGCTTTGAGTGGAAATAATCTTGCATGTCTTTATGATAATCAAGATGGTCATGACTTAAATTTGTAAAAATACCAGCTTTAAGTTTTAAAAAATCTAATCTTTTTTGCTTTAGTCCATGGCTTGAAGCCTCAATGATAACGTTGTTTATGCCACTTCTTTTCATTTCATCCAAATCCCTGTTTAGAGTTAAAGAGTCTAAAGTAGTTAAATTTCTTCTCCTTAGTGATTTATTCTTTCTGAAACCAAGTGTTCCTATGAAACCAGATTTTTTCTTTTGCAACATGAAAATTTGGTAAAAAAAATCTGATACTGAGGTTTTGCCATTTGTGCCTGTTACAGCAATTATATTTTTTGGTTTTTTTTTGTAATACCTTGTGCTTAACCTTGCAAGAATATTTCGTGTATCTTTAAATTTTATAAATATTATTTTTTTATTTTTTTTAATTGGCCGAGAATGAACTACTACTTTAGCTCCTTTTGAAGTGGCTTGATCGATATAATCATTGCCATCGAATTTATTGCCTTTAATAGAAATAAATAAATCCCCTTTTTTAGTACTTCTACTATCAAAAGAGATGCCTTTGATCTTGAGTGCTGCAACTTCCGGCTTTAGATTGCTAATAAGATTTTTTAACAACATGATTGCTGTAAAAATCAATTTTATTTATGGCTAAAATAGGTCCAATTTTTTCTATAATTTTGCCTGCAATTTCTACTGACGTCCATCCGGCTGTATTATAGGGAGTTCCCTGATATTTCCAGCCACTTCCATCTTTGTAATGGTAAATATAGTCCTTACTTGGCTTTGGTTCATCCAGTAGTACTAATAAAATATATTCTGGTTTTGATGTAGGGAAAACAGCAGCAAATGTATTAATTTTATTTTTTGAGTAAACTCCATTAAATGATTTTTGGGCTGTACCTGTTTTTCCACCAACTTGGTATCCATCTATGTTCGCAAAATTAGCTGTACCCTCTTTTGTTGATACAATTTTTCTTAAAATTGGATTTATTTTCTCCGATACCTCTGCATTTAAAATTCTAATTTTTTCACTTCCTTTTAATTCTCTTTTAATTAACGTAGGTTTTATATTAAAACCTCCATTGGATATAATTGAATAACCTTTTGCAATTTGTAGAAGTGTTGTTGTAATCCCGTGACCAAAAGATGCTGTTGCTAATTTACACTTTCCCCATCTAAAAGGTATTGGCTCTCCTACCTCTTCTATGTCAAATTCTATTTTATTTAATACCCCGATAGTTTGGAGAAAGTCTCTCATTTTTTCTCCCCCAAGTCTCTGACCGATCCTCACTGAACCAATATTGCCTGATCTTATTAAAATTTCTTCAGCAGTTAAGGTCGATGGAATTTTGTCATCATATTCTCCTATAGGTCTTCCTGCACAAGTAATTTTTTTTGGTAAATTTTTAAATTTTGTATTTGTTTCTATTTTGCCTTCATTTAAAGCCCCGGCTAATGTAAATGTTTTAAAAACTGATCCTAGTTCGTAAACACCTTTGGTCGCTCTATTTATATAATTTACATCATTAATTGCTTCTCTTTTATTTAAGTCAAAATCAGGCAAGGAAACCATAGAGAGTATTTCTCCGCTGTTTACATTCATTAATATAGATGCACTGCCAGTACTGTTAAAAATTTTTTGAAATTTAACTAACTCTTCTCTTATTAAAAACTGAAGATTTGAGTCTAGTGTGGTTGTAATTGGTTCTTTATTTAACTTTAATACCTTGTCAAAAGATTTTTCCAGTCCTGATATTCCGTTACTTTCGTCATCCGTTTGACCAACAACGTGACTAAATAAATTCTTCTGAGGATATATTCTTTTTTGTGTTGTTTCGAACAATAATCCTTTTTCTCCAAGTGACCATAATTTTACTTTCTCTTTTTTATTAATATTCTTTTTAAGATAAAAATATTTATTTTTTTTTAAATTTTTTTTAACAACCTCAATATCCATCTGAGGATACATTAGTTGAAGCTTTAAAATAAAATTTTTCTTATTTTTTATTAAGTTTGGTTTAATAGCTGCATGATAAACTCTAATATTTTTTGCTATTATCTCTCCATTTCTATCGTATATATCATTTCTTACTGGTTTAAAAATAGCACTATAATGATTTCGATTATTATTAAGATTTGGTTTTTGCAGAGAAGTTAAAAAAATTTTAATTGAAAATATAGAGATCAAACAAAAAAATACAAAAAAAAGTAGATAAATTCTGTCTTCACTTATATTTAGCCTGCTCTTACTTTGAGGAGAATAATTGTAATCCTTGAAATAAAAACTTTTTTTGTTCATATTATTATTTTTTATTTTCTTCAGTATCAATTTTCTTTAAAAAATATTTTACCTCTTGTGAAGTATGATTTATAAAATCTTGGGTAGATAAGAAAATTCTTGAGTGGTCATAACTATAATATTTTTTATGTCCAAAATTAGAAAGGTTTTGTATTAATTTATCTGGACTTGAGAGATATATAAAATCAATCTTTGCATATATTAGTTCTTTTTCCAAAATTGAAACATCATCATTTAAACTCTTTATATTTTTTTCAATGTTTCTTGTATTATTTTTAACAACAGATGTAAAAATCATCAAAATAAAAAAAACTGATAAAGAAATTATGGCAGATTTTTTAAACATATTTGTTTTCCAAATCTAAATAGTGAAAAAATTTTTTTTTAAAATCTAATGGATAAAAAAAATTATCTTTGCTTCTTGTAATAAATCTTAATTTTGCTGATCTCGAAGGATTATTGATGCCTATTTCTTCGCTGTTTGGTCTAATTACCTTATTTTTATAATCTTCAAATAATATTCTTCTTTGTTCTGTGTCAGGATAATATCTTGAACCCCTAGATTTATTTCTTGAAAAATTTGTGAAGAAAAATTTAACTATCTTATCTTCGATGGAGTGAAAGGTTATAACAATTATTTTTCCGCCTTTCTTTAATAGTTTGGTAGCGTTTATTAACCCTTCGATTAACTCAAAAATTTCCTTATTAACAAAAATTCTTATTGCCTGAAAAACCTGTGTTGAAATATTAATTTTTTTTTTAAAATCCTTCCTTTTACTCTTTTTTATAATACTAACTAGTTCTGGTATAGATGTTATAGGTTTTTTATTTCTTTGTTTAATTATATTAGATGCAATTCTAAAGGATTCTTTTTCTTCACCAAATAATCTAAAAATATCACTTAGAGTTTTCAAGTCTAAGGTATTCAAAACTTCTTGTGCACTGATAGAATTAAGACCCATACGCATATCTGGTTTTGCGTTTGAGTTAAATGAAAAACCTCTTTTTAAGTTTGAAATTTGGAATGAAGATAGACCGAGATCAAAAATTATTGAATCAGCTTTAATTTTTTTATCAATGGCTTTATCAAGGTTACTAAATTTTAAATTATAAAAAGTAAAACGATTTTTATATTTTTTTTTTGTAACATCAGCATATTGTTGTGTATAGGAGTCCCTATCTAAACCTATAACTCTCGTTTTTGGAAAAGAAAGTATAGCGTTGCTATACCCGCCGGAACCAAACGTACAATCAATGAATAACCCTCCCTTGTCTACTTCACAAGCCTTTAGAACTTGATTCAACATTACTGGATAATGAGAATAAGTTTTTTGGGATGAAATAACTTTCATCTTTTCCAAAATTAAGATTTCTGTTTACGCAAAAATGCTGGTATTTCAAAATCTTCGTCTTCTTTTAACACTTCATCATCATTATCTTCTGATGAGGTATTAATACTGCCCTCATCAGAAAATAATTGCGGGGAAACTTCATCTTGAGTATTGTCTGCACCTTGGGCATCCTGAGATTTTTCTTCATAAATAGAAATATCATCTATGACCACTTCTTCCTGCGCTTCTTCTTTCTTTGTGTCTTTGTGGTCTTGATCCTGATTTAAGTTGTTTTCAAAATAAGTAGCATTATCTAATGAAACACCAGAAGTAAGGTCATTTTGTTTTTCTAAATTATTCTCTTGCCTTAATTCTTCATTTAATTTCAAAGCTGTTGCCCCTTGAATTGATCCTAGATCTGGAATTGTAGTCGGCATAGTAACATTGCTTGCAATATTTTCTGAATACCCAGAATTTCTAGTGTGTATTCTGTGAACGTTGCTACTTGATAATTTTGGATCTGGACCCTCTCCATCAAGAGCTGTAGCAACAATTGATACTCTCATTTTTCCGCTTAAGTTTTCATCCTTTATTGCACCAAAAATAAGTTCTGCTTCTGGATCAACTTCTGCCCTAATTTTATTTACAGCCTGGTCAACTTCAAAAAGTTTAATGTCTTCTCCTCCAGTAATATTAACTAATAGTCCTTTTGCACCTTTTAGAGAATAATCGTCTATTAAAGGATTATTTAAAGCTAGTTCGGTTGCAGCTATAGCTCTATTTTCACCTTCTGCTTCTCCAGTTCCCATCATAGCTTTGCCCATAGAACTCATTACTGTTTCAACATCGGCAAAATCTAAATTAACTAATCCGGGTCTAACCATTAAATCTGTTACACTTCGAACTCCGTGTTTTAGAACATCATTTGATAACGAAAAAGATTTTTCTAAAGTTGTACCCTCGTTTGCAATCTTAAAAAGATTTTGATTAGGAACAACGATCGATGCATCTAGATGTCTTTTTAATTTTTCCCAACCTTCAACGGCTCTTCTCATTCTCTTTGGTCCTTCATATGAAAATGGCATGGTAATCACACCAACTGTTAGTATGTTTAATTCTTTAGCAGCTCTTGCGATTACATGGGAAGCTCCAGTTCCTGTTCCACCGCCCATTCCTGCGGTAATAAAAACCATATTAGCTCCCTGTAAATAAGTTACTATTTCATTCAAAGACTCATCAGCAGCTGCTTGGCCAATATCGTGCTTTGCTCCAGCACCAAGTCCCTTTGTTAAATTCATTCCAATTTGAATTTTGGCATCGGCTTTGTTTACTTTTAGATCCTGTGCATCTGTATTTACTGCTACAAATTCTACACCCTGCATACCATCCTCGATCATGGCATTGATTGCGTTTCCTCCGGCTCCGCCTATACCCATTACCAAAATTCTTGGTTTCAATTCTTTTAATTCACCGCCGCCTATGTTTATTGTCATATCCCCTCCTTTTTAAATTTATTATCCCATTTTAGAGCTGATCTATTTATATATGATTTCTTCCTAGCGATTGTCTTGAATTTTTCAAATGAATTAGGATCCCACATTTGAAAAACCTTGCCCAAGCCCACAAAGATAATGCTAGATTTAATCTTTGCATGTTTCAGTAATTTTTCAGGAATTGATACTCTGCCTTCACTATCAAAATTTAGATTTATACTTTCTGAAAGAACAGAGGTTGCAAAATAATCCCTCTTATCTTCAAATGGTCCTAGGGAATCTATGCTTTCTGATAATTTTTCAATTCTTTCTTGGGAACACGCATCTAGAGCAGCGTGATTAAATGAAGGATATGTAATAAAACCGTTATACCCCATAGAGTTCAGATAAGCCCTAAAGTTAGATGGCACTGACACCCTTCCCTTCTTGTCCAATTTGTTCTCGTAACTTGACAAAAACATATTTCATCTTTCTATCTAATTCTCCCAGTTCCCCTAAATTTGGGAATTCATGGGATAGTATGGGTATATTAAAATATAGTCAATACCTATTTCTTAGTTATTATTTATAGATATTGAAGATTATTTAGATACAAAATTTAGATACAAAACGGGAACATCTGTTAGGATAAGCTAGGCAATCTATAAGCCGGGTTCTGTCATTTAAGATGTCATTTATCTAGATTTAGGTTCGCACCTAAATTCAAGCGACTAACCCAGATGACTAACTAAAGACCGTTTTTAGCTTGCGCAATGTCATCTCTTTTTAGTCTTGCTCCCGGTGGGGTTTGCCGTGCGTTTTTTGTTGCCAAAAAACCGGTGTGCTCTTACCACACCGTTTCACCCTTGCCTTGATTAGGCGGTCTATTCTCTGTGGCACTATCCCTAAG
>MDTG01010268.1_pt1 | contig 10664 bp, 7 predicted proteins | sample 811421 | NCBI WGS metagenome assembly MDTG01 (sample SAMN05326645, study PRJNA326480) | marine metagenome | isolation source: seawater | place: Pacific Ocean: South East | collected 2011
CCCAACACAGAGTAATATGAGGCTGTTTCTTTTCGCTATTCGTGTTATTTGAAATTCCATTTCCTACTAAATAATTTATTTATCTCTATTATTCTTCAATTACTTCAGCTACGTCCTCAAATTTTCCATAACCCTCTCTTTGGAATTGACGTACATAATGAACCAAAGTCCAAATCTCTTTTTTATTAAGTAAAGAGCCATGCGCACCCATGTAGCCTTTTCCATAATAAATACTGTAAAATATTTTACCCTCTGACAATGTGTCAAGTGCCTTATAAGCTGGAACAACTCCCAGATCCCCATAAGCACCACTTTTTATCATAGGGCCATTTCCATCCCCTTTTTCGCCATGGCAATGAGCGCACATTGAAGAATACAATTTCTCTCCATTTTTTAGAATCTGATCTGCATTATCTCGGGTCATAGTTAAAGGATTGACAGTGACTAACCTAGCCTTATCGTATCCGTTCTCACTTGCCAAATCCCATCCGTATAATCCATGGCTTTCTTGCCATCCCATACCAGCCTTTATTTTGTTAGGAAGCATCATCTGAACTTTGAGGGTAAGCTGCTCTATTTGAAGAGTAAGCTGCTCTATTTCGAGGTCTACAGAAGCAGTAGTATCGCCTATTGATTTGAGATTAGCTCTTTTCTTTTCCAAGTCAACAAGTTCTTTTGCGTAAACACGTTCATAAGGAACCGTATATTTCGGTGTTTGTCTTGCTGAAATCGTATTTTTGACCTCTTGGTCTTCTCTACCTCTTATCTCACCATAATCCACGTAAGTTTCAATAGCCGGTGATCTATACATATCTGGCATATACTCACTACCCGGACTATCAGGGTTGGAGGAACAAGAAGACAAAACCAGTATAAGCACAGCCAAAATCGACCAGGTATATCGATTTATTTTGTTATTCATGTTATTCACCTTTCTCATATTCAATTAAATGGTCTTCTTATCAATTTCGATGTAGTCAGTATCCTTTATTAATTTATCTAAGTCTTTCTCACTCATCTTATTTTCTGCAGTCCTAATTTCTATAACAAACTTGTCATCCGTCGTTCTTGGGTCAGGATTGTAAGCAGGCATTCCCGGAAGCGTTTTATTTCGTATAAAGTAAGTAATCGCCATACCGTGGGCTGCACAAAGTACAGTGAACTCAAACGATATAGGAACGAACGATAAAACATTATCCAGATAAGAAAAGTTCGGCTTACCACCTATATTCATTGGCCAGTCCACTATCATAAAATATCTCATACCGATTGTGGCCAAGGTTAACCCTGTCAAACCATATAGAAAAGACATAATACCTAGCCGTGTATTCTTGATTCCAATTATAGGGTCAATACCATGAATAGGGAATGGTGAAAAAGTATCGGATATTTTGATTCCTTTTGATACCAATTTCTTAGCACCTTCTTTTAGGACCCCATCGTCGTCGTACATAATATATATAACCTTGTCTGACATATCTTTTAATGGTGTTTATAATAATCAGGTGATTCTTTATAAGATTGACCAGAACCTTTTAATATGGACTTAACCTCATTTAAAGCCAAAACAGGAAAGAATCTGGCGAACAATAAAAAGAAGACAAAAAACAAACCAATGGTCCCTAAGTATACCCCTATATCAACAGGACTAGGATAATGCATACTCCACGAAGAAGGTAAATAATCTCGATGAATTGAAGTCACAATAATTACATAACGCTCAAACCACATTCCAATATTCACGACAATAGATATAAAAAATGTAAAAAGGAGACTTCTTCTTAGTTTTCTGAACCACATCAATTGAGGTGAAACCACATTGCAGGTCATCATCGAAGCGTAAGCCCACCAATATGGTCCAGTTGCTCGATTTATGAAGGCATATGCTTCATACTCAACACCTGAGTACCAAGAAATGAATAACTCCGTAATATAAGCTGTTCCGACAATAGAACCGGTTACCATGATCACTACATTCATATATTCAACATGCTTTGTATGAATATAGGCCTCTAGGTTCATAGCTTTTCTCATAATTAGCATTAAGGTCTGAACCATAGCAAAACCAGAGAATACGGCACCTGCAACAAAGTAAGGTGGAAAAATTGTTGTGTGCCAACCTGGTATAACTGAGGTAGCAAAGTCGAAAGATACGATAGAGTGAACCGAAAAAACAAGCGGCGTTGCCAATCCGGCCAGGACCAAAGAAACTAATTCAAAACGATTCCATTGCTTTGCTGCACCTGACCACCCAAAGGCCAAGATGGTGTACATCTTTTTCGAAGTTGGTTTTTTTGCCCTATCTCTTATGGTAGCGAAATCGGGAATCAAACCAATATACCAGAATACTAAACCAACTGATAGATAGGTAGAAATAGCAAATACATCCCAAAGAAGGGGTGAATTAAAGTTAACCCATAGCGATCCAAATTGATTAGGAATTGGCATCACCCAATATCCTACCCAAAGTCTACCCATGTGAATCAATGGAAATAACCCTGCCATAAAAACTGCAAATATGGTCATGGCTTCAGCAGACCGGTTGATGGCCATACGCCACTTTTGCCTAAATAACAATAGTACTGCCGATATCAAAGTTCCTGCATGGCCAATTCCAACCCACCAAACAAAATTCGTGATATCCCAAGCCCAGCCAATAGTTTTATTAAGCCCCCATACACCGACACCTGTTCCCAAAAGATACAATATGTTACCTATGCCGTAAAGCCCAATAATTAAAGCAATCGAGAATAAGACATACCATGTTCTAGGTGCTTTGTCTTCAATTGGTCTACAAACATCTTCACTAATGTCATGGTAAGACTTGTGACCAAGTATAAGGGGTTCTCTAATTGCAGCTTCCTTTTGCATAATCCTTTTTCTTAATGTTTTTGATGATTAGGTTCATTCTTATGTTCACCATGACCATCATGTGCCGCATCATGCTCAGAACTGTGAGCTGAACCATGACCATGACCTTCACTTTGCAATTTTGCCAATAGATTATTCTCTTCGTTTCTAACCTTCACCTTGTACCAAACATTAGGTTTTACACCCACCTCTTCTAGAGCCTGGTATGAACGCTTATCTTCAGAACTTTTTCGTACTCTCGAATCGATATCATTCCAATCTCCAAAAGTAATTGCTCCTGCAGGACAAGCATCACCGCAAACAGAATCGACATCTCCATCTTTAACAGGACGACCTTCTTTTTTCGCATCAAGCTTAGCAGCTTGTATGTTCTGGACACACATTGAGCATTTCTCCATTACACCACGTGTTCGGACGGTAACATCTGGATTTAAAACCATTCTTCCTAAATCATCTTGAGCCGGATTGATTTCAGTAAATTTCTTATAAGAAGGATAATTGAACCAATTGAACCTTCTTACCTTATAAGGACAATTATTCGCGCAATATCTTGTGCCGATACAACGATTATAGGTCATTTGGTTTAGCCCCTCATTGCTATGTGTCGTTGCCGCAACCGGACAAACTGTTTCACAAGGAGCATGATTACAATGCTGACACATCATTGGCATGTGTACAACTTTGGGATTCAAAGAAGGTTCTTCAGCTTCGGAGAAAGAGAAAGTATCCTTATCTTTTCGCGTACCGATTGTTGCTTCTTCATCACTCGAAAAGTATCGGTCTAAACGCAACCAGTGCATTTCTCGACCTCTTCGAACCTCGTCTTTTCCTACTACGGGCACATTATTTTCGGCCTGACAAGCAATAAGACAAGCTCCACAACCAAAACAGGCGTTCAAATCGATTGTCATCGCCCACCTATGACCAATATTTTCTACGGGGTGTTTGTCCCACAAGTCAAATTCATCCAGAGGTTTCTCGACATGATTTAGCTCATCATCCAAGGTCTGAAGTGTATGCATAGGGTTGTACGTCTCTCTTCCTTCCTTATCATAAATTTCTTTTGTCGTCTCGCGAACAATAGAATGCCTTCCCATCACCGTGTGATGAATTTGTGTAGATGCTATTGGGTATTCACCATCTACCTTAGTAATTTTTGCCGAGTTAGTATATCGAAGAGATGATTCATCCGACGAAAGCATACGATAAACATTCTCACCAATTGGTTTGGGATTGCCTTTTTCGTCAGTAATATAACCTCCGTATTCTTTTGTCTGATATGCGGCTTTACCAATCTTCTCGCCATTTCCTCCACGACCGTAACCGAGCGCGATACCAACAGTTCCAAGAGCTTGTCCTGGAGAAGGATATACAGGCAATGTGAATTCTTCACCGTTTGCTTTTATTGAAGCCATAGATAGACCATTCTCCTGGTCGTACGTTGTCGCGTATCCGGATTTAGTCATTTCAACCGGATTCATTGTAATATAATTGTCCCAAGTAACTTTAGAAATAGGATCCGGCATTTCTTGTAACCATGGGTTATTTGAGAATTTACCATCTCCGATTCCGGTTTTTTGATAGGCAATTAGCTCAGTTCCTTTTGCAAAAATAGGAAAGTCAGCTAAAGCGACACTACTAAATATTTTAACATCCTCTAAAGTGGAGGGAGCAAGATCTACGCAGCTATTGTGCACTGCCATGTCAAAATCTCCATCATGTAATTCAGAATAGGTTGCTTTAACGACTTCGTATGCGACAGTCGAACCTTTACCACCTCTTACCGCATTACCTGACCATACCAAGAAAGACTCCATTGCAGATGCTGTATCGTGAATAGGAGTAATCATTGGTTGAGCCAAAGCATAGTGGTTTGTTTTTGCTCGGAAATCAGACCATGCCTCGAGTGCGTGGTGATCAGGGCACATGTACTTACAAGAAGTTGCTGTTTCATCTCCATAAGCGTTCATTGAAACGGTCATTTTTACAGACTTCAAAAGCTTTTCGAACTCTTTCCCGTTCGGCATCGAGTAAACCGGATTGGAATTATAAAAAATTAATGAGTCTGGGCCTTTCCCTTTTTTAAGGTCTTCCACAAGGCGCATCATTTCTGATTCTTGAGACTCAAATAAGTTTACTTCGTTGTAGAGGTCAATTGTTGAACCGTTTGCGCCAATTAAAGCATTTATTTCATTAGTTAGTTGTTGCAGACCGACGTTATTAGTCCCGCAGACAACCAAAGATTCTTTACCACTTTTCTTTAAAGCAGTTACAGATTTATCTGCAACGGCCTTAAGCGTCTTTGGTAGAGTGGATGATTTTCCTTTCAATCGATCCAGGATATACTGCAACACACTTGCCTCCTCAGATGGCTTCGTCATACCACGATAGTCAGCATTCGAGCCCGTAACGCTCATGCATGATTCAAAATGGAAATGCTGTGACATCCAATCACCATCAGGATTTCTACGTTGGCCATAATGACATGAAAACTCAGTAGGCATCAACCAAGTATTTAAAAAGTCTGCATTTACCGAAACAATTGTCCTCGCATTTAAGAAATTGTAAGAGGGGATAAATGCCGAGCCAAAATTAAGTTCATTTGCTTTTCTAATCGCTGAATATGAAATAGGGTCATATTGAATGTGCTGAAAATCACCTTCGAAAGAGTCTTTCAATACATTGATTGATTTTTCAATAGATGGGCTAATAACCGTGTTGGATATTAAAATTGTATTCTTTGAAGTTTGAAGACCTTCCTGAATGTCTTTATCGACAGTCGACCAAGATGCAGATTTACCTTTCTTTGCTGGCCCTTGAAGTCTTTCGCTATCATATAGACCTAAAACTGATGCAATGATTTGAGCATTCACAATACCGCTTGTGAATCCAAAATCACTATTACCCTTTATAAATATTGGTCTTGCCTCTCTTGTTTTTACAAGTATGCTAGCATAAGAGCTCCCATCATAATAAGTAGAAGCATACCATGTCGCCACACCCGGAACGATATTTTCGGGCTTCATCACGTAAGGAATGGCTTTAATTACTGGGCTTTCACAAGATGCAACAGTTGCAGCGGCCAGCGAAAATCCTAAAAACTTCAAGAAATCTCTTCTTCCAGAAGAGGCCTCGCCTACCGAGTCCTCCGCTAGGAGATTCTCAAGATTATTCTGTTCAGGGAATTCATTATCCCTAGACTCGACAAATGATTTCGTCTCTTCTAGCTCATCAATTCCTTTCCAATACTTATTTGTACTTGCCATACTTAATTTCTTTCAGCAAAAATGTCCCTAATAGTGACACTTTGCGCATTCCCAACCGCCTAATTCAGCAACTGAGACTCTGCCATCTTCATTATATGAATTCAATAAATTTATGTCGTTCTTTTTCAGACGGTCGTGAATTTCCGTATAATAGTCGTTCTTTCCGTCTGCAATAGTAATACCCGATTGATCATGGCATTGTATACACCATCCCATAGTCATCGTAGGTTTAGTAAACTCTATTTTACTATCAATATTCTCCTGTATAAGATTCAGTTCTGCTATTGATCTAACTTTCGCAGTTTCTTTAAGTTTTGCCATATCACCATGACACTGCTTGCAATCAAGACCACCTACAACGACATGTTGCGAATGGTTAAAATAAACATGGTCAGGCAGGTTATGCACCTTATTCCAGACAATTGGTTCTGTATGATTCGTATATTCACCCGAAGGCCCTCTGCTTGGATCCCATCCAGCAGCAGCATAGACCTTACTTATCTCACCTTGATAATCTTTACCTTCACCATTTATTTTTTTGTGACAATTCATACAAACATTAACAGTTGGAAGTCCTGCAGACTTTGACTTTGTAACTGAATTATGACAATATTTGCAATCAATACCGTTGACTCCAGCATGAACGTCGTGTGGAAATTCAATAGGTTGTGAAGGTTGATAACCCTCCATAATATTTACACTGTAAAGGGTTTGAAATAAACCTACAACAGAAGAAATAACTAGCACAAGGGTACACAAACCTACGTAAAGTCTGTACTTCCATGCCCAAATTTTAAACTCATCCATGTAGGTAAGACCATCAACTTCTTCTTCGGGGCTTTCTTTTGTGGCAATTTTCAGTTGACGACGAACACCTCCAACTGCCATGATGATGATACTGAACATCACACCAACAATAATCCATGTCCAAGGAAGGCCTTTTTCTTCCTCTCCCACCTCAACGCCAGGCGCTGACGAAGCACCAGGGACAGCGGCCACTGCTGCATTTGGATCTTGAGAGTCAACCCAGTCTAGAATGGAGTTTATTTGCTCATCTGAAAGGTCAGCAAAAATTGACATTACACTTCCCTTGTATTCTTGGAAAACTTCTAAAGCTCTTTGAGACTTTCCACTTGCACGCAAAGCTCCATTATTACGAACCCATTCATAAATCAACTCACCTTCACCAACATCTTCCCACCTTTTCCTCGCTTCGTAAAGTTTTGGACCGGTTCCATTTTTGAAAACAGCATGACAAGTGGCACATTTCGCCTTGAAAAGACCCTCTCCTTGAGCAAAAGAGGAAGTGCAAAGCACTAAAAGAGAGAAGAACATTAAAAGTCCGACACTCAAAAATACATTTACAACACGCTGAAAAACAGGTATTTTCATCAAAAATTAAATAAAATAAATATTTATTGTAATTGTTTACTGCAAAAATTCGAATCAAATTTACGCAGATTCCATGTTTTCTTGACACTTTTATGACAAAAAAAACCCGACAAATATTAATTTAAAATCATTCTAAATAAGAATAACGAACATTGTAACTTTTTTCACTAAATTCGTATACACTCCTGATAGGAACGGTGTTTATTATGCAAAAAAATATCTTTTTACCAGTCTTTTTATTTTTATGTTCAACAGTAAGTTGGACCCAAACTGATTTACCTCAAGGGAGTATTGATGTTATTGCTGATTTGAGAATAAAAAATCTTGTTGCTCTAGAAAAAAAAATAGATGAGATTTCAGGTTACAGACTTCAAATCTGCTTTGACTCGGACAAGGCGATCATTGACGAAGCAAGAGACCGATTCCTGAAGCTCTACCCTCTAATATCAACATATGTTGAGTTTGAAGCACCACACTTTAATTTAAAAGTGGGAGACTTCAGAACACGTTTAGAGGCTGAGAAAATAAAAAGAAATATTTTCGGTGAATTCGTGATCTGTATTATCCATCAAGACTTTATTCAGCTTCCTAGAATAGATTAGAAGTGTTTCCATCCCTGAGCAGAGATGCGCACAGCACTATTGTTCTTATCAATAAGCAAGCTATCCTGAGACTTATCGGTAACAAAACCAATTACCGAAAAGCTCGGATGATTTTTAATTTTATCATAATCTTTTTGACTCACTGTGAATAAAAGCTCATAATCCTCTCCCCCATTCATTGCACACATGTAAGGATCAAGGTTTAATTCATCTGCTGTAACAATAAGCTTCTCAGTAATAGGTAGTCTATCGGAATACAAAGACACCGAACAATCACTAGATTTTGCGATGTGCAGCGCTTCAGAGGCCAAGCCATCAGAGATATCAATCATAGCGCTCGGAACCAAATCAAGCTCATCAAACATATCAATGACATCTTGCCTTGCAATAGGTTGAATCTGCTTCTTAATCAGGTCATCATAGCCTTCCAGTTTAGGTTGTATATCCGGATTTTCTAGAAAAACTCCTTTTTCGCGCTCCAAGATTTGTAAGCCAAGATAAGCCGAACCTAAATCTCCAGTAACGACAACCAGATCGTTTTCTTTAGCGCCCTTTCGATATGTTATTTTTTTCTTGGCAACACGCCCAACAACGGAAATGGATAAAATTAATCCAGATGAGGATGAAACAGTATCTCCTCCAACAAGGTCAACGTTATAATACGAACAAGCTGCATGAATACCCTTGTATAATTCTTCTAGCGCCTCCACTGGAAATTTACTTGAAACACCAAGGGAAACCGTTAATTGCTCTGGCTTTCCGTTCATTGCAAAAACATCTGATACATTAACCGAAACAGCCTTAAAACCCAATGATTTTAGCGGGACATAGGAGAGATTAAAGTGAACACCCTCAATCAACATATCAGAAGAAACAAGCATTGATTCCTTTGCTGATAGCTCGATTTCAGCAGCATCGTCACCGACTCCAAGAATACTTGAGGGATTTTTAAGTGTTACATCCTTAGTTAGTGTTTCAATCAAACCAAACTCTCCGAGTGCATCGATCTCAATGTGCCTTTTTTCGTTATCGCTCATAATAATCTGTAAAAGAAAAAGAGTGAATGCTTCCACATTCACTCTTGTTAAAAGTTGACCCACTAGGGCTCGAACCTAGACTCTTCTGTACCAAAAACAGACGTGTTGCCAATTACACTATGGGTCAATGGGTGAAATTTCAAAACAATTCCGGTGCAAATTTAACAACTATATTTAGTTTAATCATTGCGATTAACAAAAATTATATCACACAAGCCCTCTTTTACGAGTAGAATAGACTCAAGTACAAACGAATATTCTTAAATTCGTGCCACCATTAAAGGAATTAAAACAAACATGAATTATACTTTTATCAATAAAATTGCGGGTTGGGTTGTCTTTGCCATTGCATCCATTGTTTACCTTCTGACTATTGAAGACACCGCCAGCTTATGGGATTGTGGCGAATACATCACGGCTGCATACAAACTAGAGGTTGGGCACCCTCCCGGGGCTCCTTTGTACATGCTCTTAGGTAGAATTTTCTCCTTCTTTGCAGCGCCGGAAAATGTCGCCTATTTCATTAATGCCTTGTCCGCATTTTCAAGTTCTTTTACCATTCTATTTATGTTTTGGTCACTGACTATTTTACTCAAAAAATTGATTTTACAATCAAAAGAGCAGCTCGAAGACTCAGATAAAATAGCCATTTTTATTTCGGCAGCCATTGCTTCTCTTTCTTACACCTTCTCAGAATCCTTCTGGTTCTCTGCTGTTGAAGGAGAGGTTTATGCCATGGCTTCACTATTTACAGCAGTAATTTTTTGGGCCATCCTCAAATGGGACGAAGAGATGGCATTATATGAAAAAAGTGGTTACTCAAATGGTCGATCTCCCAACAAATGGTTATTGCTCATCATGTTTTTATTAGGCCTCGCTATTGGCGTTCACTTATTGGGTATTCTCGTTATTCCGGCAATTGGTTACGTCATCTACTTTAGGGTTAAAAAGACCACACCAAAGGGTTTTGTTCTTGCGGGTCTTCTCTCTATTGTTGTGCTCGGATTTATCCAAGAAGGTATCATCCCTGGAACTATTTCACTTGCTTCAAAGCTTGAGGTTTCCTTTGTTAATACATTTGGTTTACCTTTCTACTCGGGTTCAGTTCTATTTTTCGCATTACTCATAGGCACCTGTGTTTGGGCTGTGCGATATGCCAATAAGAAACGAAATACGCTTCTAGCCAACTCACTGATGGGACTTATTTTTTTATTAATTGGTTATGGTTCTTTTGCGGTGATTGTAATTCGTTCCAATGCAAATACACCACTCGATGAAAATGACCCTGAGAATCTAGTTACGCTCCACTCCTACTTGAAAAGAGAACAGTATGGCAGCGCTCCTTTATTGAAAGGACAATATTGGAATTCGGAAATGTCACCTCAAAATGAGTGGAATGATCTTTCTGCATACTATCTAAGGAGATGGGTGGTTACAGATGGGACGTCAGACATCAAGGCATTTGTAAATGAAAAAGATGCCCAGAATTATGTAAC
>MDTG01067284.1_pt1 | contig 10664 bp, 8 predicted proteins | sample 811421 | NCBI WGS metagenome assembly MDTG01 (sample SAMN05326645, study PRJNA326480) | marine metagenome | isolation source: seawater | place: Pacific Ocean: South East | collected 2011
GCGGGATAGAGCAGTAGGTAGCTCGTCGGGCTCATAACCCGAAGGTCGCTGGTTCGAGTCCAGCTCCCGCTACTAAAACAATAAAAACAGCTATTCTTGTCAAAGTTTAGCTGTTTTTTTTTACATTAATGTGAGATTGAATTATAAAACCTTAAAGATAAACCCATCAGATAATATTGCAGTTGCATTAACTGATTTAAAAAAGAATCATATTATCAATGTGAATAATAAAAAATATAAACTAGTAAACAACATAAAAGCAAAACACAAATTCTCAACTCAAAAATTGAATATTGGAGATCCAATTTATATGTATGGGGTAACTGTTGGTACAGCAAAAAAAAATATTAAAAAAGGGGAACAAATTACAACTACAAATATTATTCACGAAACCGAGGAATATAGCGTGCCAAAAAAATTTAAAAAGAAAAAATGGGAATCACCGAGCATCAAAAATATTTTAAAAACCACATTTAAAGGATATCACAGAGATGATGGAAAAGTGGGTACTGAAAATAATTGGCTTGTAATTCCGTTAGTTTTTTGTCAAAATCGAAATATTGAGAAAATTAAGAAAAATATGCTTAAATCTTTGGGCTATGAAAATCAGAATAATGAAGATTATGATTTAAGTGAGATAATAGAAAAATATAAATCCGGAGCTAATAGTGATGAACTTTTAAAAGTTAATCTTCAAAAAAAAAGAACTCAGAAAAAATCAAACATATTATTTCCTAATGTTGATGGAATATATTTTTTAACTCATGAAGGTGGTTGTGGCGGGACTAGTTATGATTCTTTAACACTTTGTAATTTAATAGCTGGATATATAAACAATCCAAATACTGCTGGAGCAACAATCTTGAGTCTGGGTTGTCAGCATGCTCAAATAGGTATTTTAAAACGATCTCTCAAAAAAATGTGTCCAAAATCAAAAAAACCAGTTTATTATTTGGAACAACAAAAAAGTAAATCTGAGAATGAATTTATTTCTGATTCGATAAAAAAAACATTTGTGGGTCTTACTTATGCAAATAAAATAATTAGATCACCTGCTCCAATAAGTAAATTGATAATTGGGCTTGAATGTGGAGGTTCAGATGGATTTTCAGGTATTTCAGCTAATCCTACATTAGGTCATCTTTCCGATATAATTATTGCATTAGGGGGGTCTACGATTCTATCTGAATTTCCTGAGCTAAATGGTGTAGAGCAAGAACTAATTAACAGATGTTCTAATTCTAATATTGCTAAAAAATTTGCTCAATTAATGACTAATTACAATTCAAAAGCTTCAGAACTAGGATCTGGTTTTTATGCAAATCCTTCACCTGGAAATATCAGAGATGGATTAATAACTGATGCAATAAAGTCAGCTGGTGCAGCAAAAAAAGGTGGTTCTTCACCTGTAGTTGATGTTCTAGATTATACTGAACAAATTAAAAAAAATGGTTTAAATCTTTTATGTACACCAGGAAATGATGTTGAATCAACTACTGGATTAGCTGGGTCAGGTGCAAATCTAATTTTATTCACAACAGGGCTAGGGACTCCTACAGGTAACCCAGCTGTTCCCGTGATAAAAATTTCATCAAATTCGTCAGTTTATAAAAAGATGAAAGATATCATTGATTTTAATACAGGATCAATCATTGAGGGCAAAGAAAGTGTCCAAGAGTGTGCGCTAGAATTATTAAAACATATAATTAAAGTTGCCAGTGGTAAATTAGAATCAAAAGCTAGAATATTAGATCAAAATGATTTTATACCTTGGAAAAGGGGAATATCACTTTAAATCAAAAATATGAAAACAAAATTTTCTTTGATAAATAAAAATGCTGTGATTACAGGAGCAGGAAGCGGTATTGGAAAAGCTATTGCTTTGACATTTGCAAAACAAGGTGCTCTTGTTAATGTTTTAGATTCTAATATCGATGCTGCCAATAAAACAGTAGATAAAATTATTAAAGATGGTTGTATTGGAAACTCTTTTCAGTGTGATGTTTCAAATTTTGAATTAGTAAAAAAAACTATTAATAAAATACAACAATCTAAATCTATCGATATTTTAATAAACAATGCCGGAATTGCTCACATAGGAAATATTGAAGAGTGTAATGAAAAAGACTTAGATAAATTATATGAAATAAATATTAAAGGTGTATATAATTGTTCTAAAGCGTGTATTTCCTTTATGAAGAAAAATAAATGTGGTGGAGTAATTTTAAATTTAGCGTCAATTGCAGGCTCTATTGGAATAAAGGATAGATTTGGTTATTCAATGACGAAAGGCGCTGTTTTAAGTATGACAAACTCAATAGCAAAAGACTATATTGAATATAAAATTAGATGTAATTCTATTTCTCCTGCAAGAGTTCATACTCCATTTGTAGATGGGTTTATTAAAAAAAATTATCCGGGAAATGAAGAAGAGATGTTTAATACTTTATCAAAAACTCAACCTATTGGTAGAATGGGAAAACCCCAGGAAATTGCTGATCTAGCTTTATTCTTATGCTCTGAAGAATCAAGTTTTATAACTGGATCTGATTATGCTATTGACGGAGGATTTATAAAATTAAATTCAAAATAAAAATTATGAAACTAATTAGATTTGGAGAAGTTAATAAAGAAAAACCTGGAATTCAATTTGATAATAACAAAAGATTTGATGTTTCTTCTTTTGTGGATGATTATAACGAAAGTTTTTTTGGCGACAACGGAATTGAAAAACTAAGAAACTGGCTAAATAAAAATAAAGAAAAATGTCCAATTATTGAAAATACTGTCAGAATTGGGCCCCCAATATCTAGACCATCAAAAATAGTTTGTGTCGGATTAAATTATGCTAAACATGCTGCTGAAAGTGGTATGGATGTGCCAAATGAACCAGTTCTTTTTTTTAAATCTAGCTCTGCTGTTACTGGTCCTTATGATCCTATAATAATTCCAAAAAACAGTTCAAAAACTGATTGGGAAGTTGAATTAGCTGTTGTCATTGAAAAAAAAGCAAGTTATATTTCTAAGGAGGATGCTTTAAAGTATGTTGCTGGTTATATTCTCCACAATGATGTTAGTGAGAGAGAGTTTCAAATCGAACGTTCAGGTCAATGGGTAAAAGGTAAAAGTTGTGATTCATTTGCGCCTATTGGACCATTTATAGCTACAAAAGATGAAATTAATAATCCCAATAATTTAAATCTTTGGCTTAAAGTAAATGGTAATGAAATGCAAAACAGCAACACATCTGATTTTATATTTAATGTAGAAGAGGTTGTCAGTTACATTAGTCAGTTTATGACTTTATTACCAGGGGATATAATTTCAACAGGAACACCATTTGGGGTTGGACTAGGATTAAATCCCCCTAGGTATCTTAAAGAAGGTGATGTTGTAGAATTAGGAATTGACGGCTTAGGCGTTTCTAAACAAACTTGTATAGCATATAAATGACAATTGATAGTCATCAACACTTTTGGAATTATGATCCAATAAGAGACAAATGGATAGAATCTTCAATGAAAATACTTCAAAAAGATTTTCTTCCGAAAGATTTAAAACCAAATCTGGATGATAATGGTATAGATGGTTGTATAGCTATACAAGCGGATCAATCAGAAAATGAAAACGAATTTCTTTTAAACTGTGCAGAGAAAAACTCATTCATCAAGGGAGTAGTTGGATGGATTGATTTAACAACTAAAAATATTGATTATAAATTAGCTAATTACAAAACTAATCCATTATTTAAGGGAATTCGAAATATTGTCCAAGCAGAGGATGATAATTACTTGCTTAGATCTGATATCCAAAAAGGAATTAGCAAACTATCAAACTATCAACTTACTTACGATTTACTTATTTTACCTAGACAACTGCCTGCTGCTATTGCTTTAGTTGAAAAATTTCCAAAACAAATTTTTATTTTAGATCACATTGCTAAACCTAATATTTCAAATTCAATGACTGAACACTGGAAAAAAAATATAACTGCTTTATCTAAATTTAAAAATGTGAGTTGTAAACTTTCTGGTATGGTTACAGAAACTAAAAGTTATAGTTTTAATGATAATGATTTTTACCCATTTATTGATCATGTTTTTAAGTCCTTTGGCCCTGAAAGAATACTTTTTGGCTCAGACTGGCCGGTTTGTCTTCTTGCAGCTAAGTATAATAAAGTAATTGATTTAGTTAAAAATTATCTTAAAAGTCATTCAAAAAAAACTAAACTAAATGTTATGGGCTTAAATGCAATTAAAATTTATAATTTGTAGTATGGATTTAGGACTTAAAGAAAAAATAATTATTGTAACTGGCGGTTCAAAAGGTATTGGTAAGGGCATTGTTTCTTTATTAGTTGAAGAAAATGCAATCCCTATAATTATTGGAAGAAATAAAGAAAGTATTAATGATTTAGTTAATTTTTATTCAAAGAAAGGAATTAAGATTGGCTACGCATTTGCAGAACTGACTGATCAGATTCAATGTAAAGAGGCAATTGAAAAAATTATAAATGATTTCGGAAGAATTGATGGCCTAGTGAATAATGCCGGGGTAAATGATAATATTGGACTTGAAAGTGCAAATTATGATAATTTTTTGGAATCAATTAAACGTAATCTGGCTCATTATTATCTAATGGTAAAATTGACACTTCCTCAATTAAAAAAAAACAAAGGATCTATAGTAAATATCGGATCTAAAATAGCTGATACCGGCCAAGGAGGAACTTCTGGATATGCAGCATCGAATGGTGGACGTAATGCACTAACTAGGGAGTGGGCAACAGAATTACTTCCCTACGGAATTCGCGTAAACTGTGTCATTGTTGCTGAATGCTTAACTCCTCTGTATGAGAAATGGATAAATAGTTTTAATAATCCTAAAGAAAAATTAAAATCAATAATTGAAAAAATTCCATTGGAACAACGGATGACCAAGACCTCTGAAGTTGCAAATTCAGTTGCTTTTTTACTTTCAGAAAAATCAAGCCATACAACGGGTCAATTAATTTATGTTGATGGTGGATATACTCATTTAGATAGAGCTTTAAATTATAATAAATGAAATCAGAAATTAATTACAGATTTCCCTCTGTTGAAGATTTACGTAAAAGAGCAAAATCAAAAATACCAAAATTTGCATTTGAGTATTTAGATGGTGGATGCAATAATGATGTTAATCTAAAAAAAAATACTGATAGAATTAGAGATATAGAACTTAAACCAAAATATTTAGTTGATTACAAGAAGCCTAATTTAAAAACAAAACTTTTTGGACACACTTATGATGCACCATTTGGAGTATCCCCTGTTGGATTACAAGGTCTAATGTGGCCAAAATCACCAGAAATCTTAGCTAAAGCTGCATTTGAACACAACATTCCATTTATTTTAAGCACTGTCACAACAGCAAGTATTGAAAATATAGCTGAGTTAACCGAAGGTAAAGCCTGGTTTCAACTCTACCATCCATCGGAAGAAAAGGTAACGAAAGATATATTAAGACGTGCAAGTGAAGCCCAATGTCCAGTACTTATTATACTTGCTGACGTTCCCTCATTTGGTTATCGCCCAAGGGATATACGAAACGGACTATCTATGCCTCCAAAAATGACAATTACAAATATCATAAACGCTATTAAAAGGCCTCATTGGTCATTAAAAACATTAATAAACGGACAACCTAATTTTGAGATATTAAAACCATACATGCCAAAAAATTTAAATCTGAATCAATTAGGGAAATTTATGGACATTACTTTTTCAGGTCGATTGAATGAAGAAAAAATTAAAAAAATCCGTGATATGTGGAAAGGAAAACTTGTATTGAAAGGTGCCGAATCTTTACATGATGTTGAAAAAGCTTACAAGCTTGGTTTGGATGGTGTTATAATTTCTAATCATGGTGGGCGACAAGTAGATGTAGGTCAAGCTTCAATTGACTCTCTAAAAACTATTCTTCCTAATTATAAAGACAAGATAACGTTAATGATGGATAGTGGTATTAGAGGAGGTGCTGATGTAGCAAGAGTTATGGCTACTGGAGCTGATTTTAGTTTTATGGGCCGTACATTTATGTACGGTGTTTCTGCCTTGGGAAAAAATGGAGGAAATCATACCATAGCAATGCTTAAAAAGCAATTAACTCAAGTAATGGAACAATTAAGTTGTGGTGAAATTTCTGAACTACAAGAAAAAATGATAAAATGAATAAATCAACTCGACTTTTATCTAAAAATCTTTTACTACCATTTATTTTACTAACCTCATTATTTGCACTTTGGGGTTTTGCCAATGCAGTCACTGACCCTATGGTTCAAGCTTTTAAAAAGGTTTTAGAATTATCTAATACTCAAGCAGCTTGGGTTCAAATGGCCTTTTATGGCGGTTATTTTTGTATGGCACTACCTGCAGCATTGTTTATAAGAAGATATTCCTATAAAGTTGGCATTTTGATTGGTCTAGGATTATATGCAACAGGAGCATTATTATTCTATCCAGCTGCAATTTCAGAGGAATTTTGGTTTTTTTGTATCGGTTTATATATATTAACTTTTGGGCTTGCTTTTTTAGAAACTGCTGCTAACCCATATGCACTTGCAATGGGACCTAAAGAAACAGCTACACAAAGATTAAATTTCGCTCAATCTTTTAATCCTCTAGGTTTAATTTTAGGCTTGTTTGTTGCTCAGCAGTATGTTTTAAAAAAACTACAATCTGATGATATTAGTGATTATAATGCATTGGATGAAATTTCAAAAAATCTTATTAAAACTTCAGACTTAATGGTTATTCGTGATCCATATGTAATTCTTGGATTAGTAATTTTAGTAGTTTTTGTTCTATTTGCAGTTAGTAAAATGCCTCATTCAAAAGATGATGATCTTAATGATAGTGTGAGAGATATTATTAAGAAATTAATTGTGAATAAAAATTATGTTAGAGGTGTTATAGCACAAGCCTTTTGCGTTGGAGCTCAAATTATGTGCTGGACGTATATTTATCAATATGCTGAAAATATTAAAATTGATAGCGTATCGGCTGGCTACTACCAAATGGTTGCATTTGTAATTTTCTTTGTTGGAAGAGCAGTAGGTACATATTTATTGAAATATATTAACGCTGGCAATTTATTAAAATATTATGCAATTATTGCAATAATATTTACTCTCGGTGCAATTATAATTGAGGGTGTTACTGGATTATGTTTACTGGTTGGAGTATCATTTTTTATGTCTATTAACTTTCCTACAATTTATGGGTTGTCGCTGGGTAATTTGAATAATGAAGAAAGTAAAATTGGATCAGCTGGTTTAATAATGGCAATTGTTGGGGGTGCGCTGATGCCCAAATTACAGGCTATAATAATTGATATTGGTGGATATGCTGTTAATGATATTAGATTTTTAGGTATATCTGAGATTAACTTATCTTTTTTTCTTCCTATTATATGCTTTATTTATATAGCAAAATATGGTTTAAGAAATAATCAATAATCATATTGTTATCATATCGGTTTCAAAAATTATCTTTCAGTATCATTGTATAATCAATTATAAAAAAGTTTTGTTAATTTAAAATAAACTTGAAATATGAGACTAATCTATTCTTTTTTATTTGTTCTATTTTTTTCTTCAACAAATGCACAAAATAACCGAAATGGAACAATTTCTTTAGGTGGAGATTGGGAAATAATTTATGATGTAAACAATGAAGGTAAAATAAAAAAATTTCATTCAAATGTGGGTTTTGATAATGGTTACATTGAAGAAATAACAGTACCAAGTGTATGGGAAAGATTTAAAAAAGATTATGAAGGTGTTGTTTATTACAGAACTAAATTCAAAGTAGATAAATCGAAAAGAGAAAATAAAATTCATCTAAATTTTAATGCATCAAATTATATTACGGAGGTTTTTTTAAATGACAATTCTGTAGGCTTTCATGAAGGTGGTTTCACCCCATTTAATTTTAATATTGAACATATAGTTGATTTTGATAAAGAAAATATTTTAATTGTTAAAGTTTTAGGTCCAATTACTATTCAGGAAAAAATAATTGATGGTATTGGTCAAATGGAAACACCTCAATGGAGAGGATCTTATACTGGTGGTATATGGCAAGATGTTTTTTTATCATTTACTGGTCAAACACACATTAATGATATTTTTATAAGGGGAAATCATAAAAATGGAGAAATTAAAATAGAAAATGAAATTATCAATGGATTAGGTGATGGTTTATATAAGTTAGTATTTGATATTGATAATGTAAAAATATTAGAAAAATTTATTGAATTGAATAATTCAAATCTTAAAGTTACTGATGTTACAAACATAAAAATTGATAATCATGTGGTTTGGTCACCAGATAATCCTAATATCTATAATTTAAATGTTAAGTTATTTGAAACAGATATTAATTCAAAAGATACTTTATACAATATTTTAGATAATGTAAATGAAAAGTTTGGATTAAGAGAATTTACTGTAAAAAACAATAAGTTTTATTTAAATGATGAACCAATTTATTTAAAGGCTGCTTTTTTTGAAGGTTTATACCCTGTTAAACTTTCATATCCTGATTCCAAAAAGATGATGATTAAAGAGATTCAAATGGCCAAAGATGCTGGTTTTAATATGATAAGACCTTGGAGGAAACCTCCCCCTAAACAATGGCTTCATCTAGCAGATTCTCTTGGTGTTTTAACCGTTGGCAGTATGGCTATTGAATGTATGGATATGCCAATTGAAACTGCATATCTTCCAAAAAGAGTAGAAAATGAAATAACTGAATCAATCTTGAGAGACAGAAATCATCCCTCGATTGTTCAATGGGAACTATTTAATGAAATAAGAAGGCCAGTATTAGCTAATATGCTAAAACCAATGTCATTAAAAGCTAGAGAATTAGATCCTACAAGACTAATTTTAGATGAATCTGGTGGGTGGGCTGAAGGAGCAAACTTGTATCTACCATATAGTAATAAAGCATTTAAGTTTAATGACATACATAACTATCCTGGCCCAAATATCAATAATAACAAATTTGATGGGTTTTTAACAATTGGAAATACAGACGAGGAAAATAAAAGGAGAAGATTAAATGCAAGAACACCTGGAAGAAATGTTGTTCCAAATCTCCCATCATATGTTTCAGAAATTGGATATGGAAGTTTACCAGATCTAGAGGAAAATGAAAAAGATTTTCTATCAAAAGGAAATCCAATAACATATCCATATTTATATCATATAAATTACAATAAAGAGATTAAAAGTAAACTGGTTGAAACTGGTTTAATTAAAGTTTTTAAAACTGCCTCTAATTTTTATAAAAAACAACAAGAAATTCATGGTATTGCTAATAAAAGAATGCTGGAGGCAATAAGATCAAATCCAAATATAATTGGTTATTGTGTACATGCATTAACAGCTGGGGATTGGATAATTGGTGCGGGCTTGTTAGATATTTGGAGAAACCCAAAAGGACTTGCTTACGATAAAACTAAAGAGGCAAACAAAGCTAAAATAGCAGTACTTAGAACAAATAAAAGGAATTATTTTTTTGGAGAAAGTATTTTCATATCTACAATTTTAATAAACGAAAACAAAATAGAAAAAAATAAGATTCAACTAAAAGTTCTTAAGAAATCAAATAAAAAAAGTGAACTAATATTTAGCGATATAAGGTCTATTAATATTAAAAATGGCATTACTGAACTCAAAAAAATTAATTTAGAAAGCAACATCTCACCAGGTGAATATGAAGTTCAAATATCGTTAATGAATAATCTTAACGAAGATTTCACTAATTCAATAAATTTCAATGTTTTTTCAATTTCTAATTATGATAAAGTTAAAAATGTTGCTATTCTAAATGATGACAAAAAAATTATTCAATTTTTAAAAAAGTATAATATTAAGTATGAAATTTTTAATGAATTTACCAAACTTGATATTCCAGTTATTATAACTAATATAAACACTGAAGTTATTAATTCCAACGATGGTAATGTTATTGAAAAAAACAATTCAAATAAATTAAATAATTTCAAAAAGAAAATAGACAGAATAAATGATTTTGTTTTCAAAGGAGGTAATGCCATTTATCTACAAATTCCCGGGAAAACAAGAAAAAGAATTGGTCCAAACCTTACTTTTGTTGCTGATGGGATTGATTATCTTCCAACCAAACCAATAAAAAATATTTCACAAGGATTATGGGACGGTATCTTACATATAAATTCTAAACATAAATTTTTTGAAAACCTGCCAATAAATGTTAACATGTCTGGTATTTATGAAAATATTGCACCTTCAATTAGTCTAAGAAATTTTAAAGGAAATAACATAGTGCAAACCATAGCCTTTGATAGAATTCCAGAAGGTAATATTATGAAAAGAAATTATATTGGCTCTGGAGAAGTTTGGTCTGGATCTGACTTATCTGTGGTTGAACATGGAAAAGGAAAAATGGTACTATCAACTCTTAAAATACTGGAAAACTTAAACACTGATCCTGTTTCTGAAATTCTATTATTGAATATTCTTAACAATACTAAATAAATTAAAAACTTCATTATGAGTTTTTCAAAACCATAAATTCTAATTGTTGTACTAAACTCAAAAAATTATAAGATAATTTTTGAAAATTTATAGATAA
>MDTG01110832.1_pt1 | contig 10664 bp, 6 predicted proteins | sample 811421 | NCBI WGS metagenome assembly MDTG01 (sample SAMN05326645, study PRJNA326480) | marine metagenome | isolation source: seawater | place: Pacific Ocean: South East | collected 2011
ATTCCAGCAATTTTTGTTCACATCCCCGATTTCAGTTTTGTATCAATGGACGAGCAACTGAATGTACTCCTTGAATTATCTGCTCGTATTTCTCAAAAGCCAGTCGTACAAGTTGTAGGTGGCGTCCTGTTCAACGATAAAGAGGAAATTTTGGCCTGCAAGCGCGGTGCCAATCAGGTCATGGGTGGACATTGGGAATTTCCCGGTGGCAAAATCGATGTTGGAGAAACCACTACTGCTGCATTGCAGAGAGAATTGTTAGAGGAATTGGGTATCGAGGCTCAAGTTGGCTCATTTATTGACAAGGTTGTTCATGACTATCCTTCGATGATCGTGAACATTGAATTCTACAAATGTGCAACCGATGCCAAGGTGTTTTCTCAAGTTGTACACGATGATTTCCAATGGGTTGATGAAAAATCTGCGTCTTCATTGAACTGGCTTCCCGCTGACATCGACTTTGTTCAGCAATTGATTGAGCGTGGTTTTTCATCGATTTAGTCGTCGGTTTGAATTGTAGCTCGCCCTTTCTTGTCAAACCATTCAGTCACAGTTCCATCAGGGCGCATACTGATGTCATCCCCAACAGTACGTGGGACTTCTCTTCGACCTGGGTGCCAGGTGGATTCCTGCAACCATGACGGTAAATCCACACTTTGCATCGTGACTTCGATGACCCCCCCAACAGTGCGCTCTGATTCCAAAACAAATGCCACTTTTTGCATCAAAGCAGCTTGTCTTGAAATTAGAAAACTGGTGCTGAATTCAGAATCATGTTCTCCTGTTCTACAGTTCAAGTTAAGTGACATTGCATCCAAAGCGGTATCCAGAATACGTTGTTCACCTAGCAATTCCAAAAACAAATCTGGCGCTGCTCCTTCTTGCGAAATTTGGACGCTATCTCGTCGAATCGGAAATTTCTCAATGCCTATTTCCAGTTCTGGCTGAAAGTCTGGAAATATTCGTTGCACTGCTTCAATACACGTGTGTACTTCTTCATGTGTCGATACACTCGTTGAAACAGTCACCATCGGTGCAGAGGTCATGACGAACAGTGGGTGTTGAGAAAAGGCACTTCTTGTCGCTTTCGGGCGCGGAACCTTGACACACATCGAATGTTGCCGACAATCATGGAGTCCGTCCCAAGGGTCGCCACCATCATTCCAACTTGGCAAGAGGAGGAACACATTGAGCGATGTTTACGGAGTTTCATGATGCAATCATATCCCGCTACCGCACATCAGATTCTAGTCATTGATGGTGGCTCAACAGATTCCACAGTTGAGATCGTGGAGAGGCTCGCCAAAGAGAGTCAGGAATTGAATGGTCCTGAGATTATCTTACTCGCAAACCCTGCTCGATTTGTGCCTCACGCGCGAAACTTGGCGCTCGAGTTTCTTCACCCGGATACGGAGTACATTCTCGAAATGATTGGTCATGCTTGGGTTCCAGCAGATCATCTTGAGATACGCATCGAGCGAATGCAGAAAATTGAAAGCGATATTGGACGGAAAATAGGGGGCTTGGGTTCAATCGTCATAGAATCTGATTTGCCTCTCCAGAAAGTCGGCAAATGGATTGAAGCAACACTATCTTGCCCTCTCGGTGGTTCTGGACAATTTGCACGATTCAAGAAAGAGGGTCCGACAAAGACTCCACCATTCACCTTGTACCGTCTCGAAGCAGTTGAATCGGTTGGAGGCTGGAATGAAGACTATACTACGACTCAGGATAGCGAGATTAATTTGCGCTTAATTGCAAACGATTGGCCTCTTTGGCGAACTCCACATACATCCGTGCGCATGGCCAAACGTACAACCATTGGGAAATGGTGGAATATGGGTCACAGGTATGGTTTTTGGCGGATGAAACATCTACTTGATGCAAAGTCACGGTTTAGAATTGGTGAATTCCTACCATGGATGGGTCTTGCTCTTGTGATCGGTTTGGCAATCGATGGACAATCCACCCTTGGAATTCCCAATATGTTGTGGCCGATTGTTGCTTATGCCTTGGCCCTGTTTACAGTCGGTGCTTCAGAAGCCAAGCGATTCAGTGAACCATCGATGTTGTTTGGAGTCCCACTGATGCTGTTCTTGCTCCACATCTCATTCAGCATCGGATTAATTGCAGGTTTGGTTCGCTTTAGAACACCAGCAAATGACCGTGTGTAATTGGGGTCGGAAGATAGATTGCTTGAAATCCCTGTTTAACATGGTCAAGGCATGGCGAGTGAAAAGAACCCATTCAATGCATGGTTCTTTTTTGCGATGCCGATTTTTATTTTCATTGCAATATACCAATTAATTCCTGCAATTTCTGAGCGTTTAATCCCCGACCTCATGGGTCAAATCATCTACTATGGCGTGGCCACAATCATCGGTTTTTTCTTGTTCCGAAATTCACGCACCATTCGCGATCATGAATGGCATCGACAACGTCAAATTAAGCGCTTGCAGAAGGATTACGCTGCTGAGGATCGAGGTGTTTGGTCAAAGGCTGATTTGGCGATGTCTGAATTGGAAGCCGATGCTCGAGGGATTGAATCTGGACAAATGTCCAGGAAAGCACTTGAGCGACTGGATGGCTCGATTGCAGAATTGACCAGTGAACGTTTGACATCAGAAGTTGAGCGTGAAGATCAAGATCAAGAAAATGTGGCACTCTTTTCCGAATCTGAGCACGTTCGTCGTTCGACCTCACGCGTAACTGGTGAAAGTGGTCCAGTTGAGTCGGTTACGGGCGTGACTCACGCGCAACCTGAGCCTGAGAAGAGTTTGATTGGTGGTGTGTTGGATCGGCTCAAAGAAACTAGCAATGCCCCTCCTTCAACTGAGGAATCACCAGTTGCTCAAGTATTGTCCAGTGGCTCTGATGATTGGTACGCTCAAGAAATGAGGGGTGTTTCCACCATGGATACGACTGTGTCCTCTCCATCCACTCCAGCAAATGTGTGCAGTAGTTGTGGATGGAACAACCCTGAGTCTACAATTTACTGCGAGAATTGTGGAGACAAGCTTTGATTTCCAATCGTCGGGTTGAATAACAGGGGCTAGAACGCGAGAGCAACGGGGGGATTTGATGTCTGAGAAGCGTGATTACTACGAAGTTCTCGGTGTTTCAAAAGATGCCTCTGATTCGGATTTGAAAAAGGCATTCAGGAGTCTAGCCCGAAAATACCATCCTGACAAGAACCCCGATGATCCTGACTCTGAACGTATGTTCAAGGAAGTTCAAGAGGCCTATGCCGTTCTTTCGAATCCCGATCAGCGCCGACAGTACGATATGTTTGGGCATGAATCTCCGGGAGGTTCACCATTCGGGCCAGGCGGATTCCAAGGTGTCAACATCAACCTTGAGGACTTGTTTAGTGGCGGTTTTGAGTCCATTTTCTCGAGTATGTTTGGTGGGGGCCAATCATCGCGTAGCCGTCGTGGAAATGACGTATTGCTCCGGCACTCGGTCACACTTGAGCAAATTTTAGATGAAGAAGAGATCGAGATTTCTGCGGAACTTTCTGCAGTATGTGATTCGTGTCGGGGCACTGGCGCCAAATCCCAGGACGATGTACAAATTTGCTCAACATGTAACGGACAAGGGCGCATCATGCAGCAGGCGCGAGTGGGTCCTTTCGTCCAGCAAATTGTCTCAGATTGCCCGGAATGTGGTGGGCAGGGGAAAATCATTCGAAACCCATGTGCTGAATGTAGAGGCACAGGTTCCTCACAAAAGTTGCAAACCTTACGAATACAAATTCCTCGTGGTACAGAAGATGGTCTTCGTCTTCGACAACGTGGAAAAGGTGAGCCGCTACAAAACGGCCAACCTGGGGATTTGTACATCCAATTGGAGGTTGATGCGCATCCATGGTTTGAGCGCGATGGTCCCGATTTGATCATGGCACTACCCCTGGGTTTCCCTGAAATGATGCTCGGCACCCAAGTCGAACTGCCTCATATTGATGGTAAACCATTGGTGATTGATATCCCAGCAGGGTCTAAGCCCAGTGAAACCATCATTGTACGTGGCCGTGGAATGCCACACCGTCGAGGCCGGGGTCGAGGTGACGTTACCGTATTGCTCAAGTTATTCGCTCCGAAAAAGGTCAGTAAATCGATGCGTTCCAAGCTTGAAGATTTGCGCGTAGATTTCGGCCTACCTTTGGAAGACGTGGAGTCGATGGTACGCCGTGAAGCCGAGGATCGGCGAAGTTGATTATTCGTCATCCAAAAGCAAAGCTCGTGCAGGGATTGCCGCCAGTGGCTGTCCATCAACCAGTCCAGACAAATGTAGGTCAAGGCCGGCTGCAGTTCCCTCTAATTCGATTTGCATGAATCGAGTGGTCCCGGTCGCGAGAGTATCGAGAAAGATTTCATCTCCATCAAAGAGTGAAGCAGGGGCAACCTTCGATAGTTTCCAAGATGGGCCATCCGTAGCGACAAATCGTAACGCGGCCAATTCCCAAGGCTGGCTTTCGACATGTACTCCAATCAGTAAATTCCGCTCACTGATTTTCCACGCCTTTAGAGTTAAAGAATCGGTATGGTGGGACAGGTGTGCCTTGCCCATTTCTGCGATTGTCGCCCGCCATTGAACTTCTTCAAGCATTTTCAGTGCACTGTCAATTTCAAATGGTTCCGCTTTGGATTCAATCAACTTCTTCAACCGCTCACGAAGCCGCTTTAATCGTCCACGTTCATGCGACTGGACCTGATTTTCCAGTGCGACACCCCGTGTGCTCCAAATGACATAGCCCAACGGCGCCAGCAACAAAACCGCAATTCCAATGTAGAATGGAATGAATTCCTTCCATCGATCAATCATTTCTCCGTCATATGGTTCGTCATAGGGTGACGACATGTTGACGGTTTGCATACTGAGGTGATAGGCACCATCCCCTGTGGCATCAGATGAACGAATGACTTTGAGAACATGATATCCTGGTGTCATGTTGAGTCCAACTGTATGTTCGCCATGTGCGACATCAAGAGGAGTTAGATACTCGCCAGTATTGTTCCATGACTGGAGTTGCATCGAAGCTTGTGCCCCTTCTGCAAGGTTGGCGATGACTCGATGAGTTTCCCAAATTTCGCCAGGGATATAGAATGGATAAACATCTACAGTATCGAAATTGCTCAAAGATCCGGTTGATTCCCAATGAGTATTTTCGATTATATGTGCGCCACTTTGAATGCTGCCTTCATCAATCAAATTTGGACAATCATGATGGCACTCAGAATCTCCTTGTGATTGAATGAGTTTACTGATTGTCCAATTGGCGGCTACAGTATTGGTTCTCGCAGTGATTGAAACTTCATACCACTCGGTCCTTGATTGGACAGCGGGAGTGTAAGTAGTCATGCTTCCCTCATTGGTGCTGAAATTCAAAGGGGTGACAACTTCACTGGGAAAGTGTGTCATGTACCCATCGAAAACAGTATCCAATCCACCGGACCAATTCAATAGAATCTCCGCATTCCCACCGGTTTCAAAGTATACACGATCTCCCCTGTTATCCGATTCATGGACGTATCCCGATACTGGATTGCTACCCAATTCAACGTCCTCATCTGCATCATTTGAATGAACTAGAATTCGGTAGGAATTCGGTGATGTAAAGTCCGAGTTGGAGATTTTTATCCACATCGGATTCCCTCGACTGCTGGTCAAGAACTGAGTCACATTTCCAATCTCTTGATTGTGAATATAACCGTCTTCCATGACTTCAATCTTTAGTGGTTCATCAGCATCAACCAATTGAATCAAATGTACCATGTTTGGGGCATCGATTAGGGAAATGTTGTCGGAGTCTTGAGGGTCGCTCAGCACACCTTCGTAAATCAAGGTCGGTGTCTCAATTCCTTCCCATTTACGTAGGGGCTCGTCATCAAGGCTGCCAACACTTTCCAGTTGTTCAGCACAAATCGCAGACGTGGAGAACACAATCAGTAGCATTGCCAGTCCGACCGCTCTCCTGCGCATGGACGGGCCTACGGCCCGCTACCTTTAGAATCATTCAAATCAAGTGTGCCAGCAGACCGAACCATGGAGCACAAGCCACTTGCACGGACCGTATTGGCCCGATGGCGCCATGCGCGCCTGATCGGGCTTGGCGATCGTGCAAATCCAGCATCATTTACTCCTGGTTTGTGTTTGACTGAGAATGACCCACTGGTTGGTGTCGAAATCGCTCCATTCACTGTTGAACACGATTCTACAACTCTACCAGCAAGATTGTCGCTATCTGCCCGTGGACCATGGGCGTATCCATTCAAACCGGATGATGTTCCTGTTTTCCAGGGCATCGAAGGCCACACACTGCCTCCCAGCTTGCAGGAGGCCGAATCTGGTCAAGGACAGAGTACTGGCCCCCTTCTTCCTGTTTCTTGGCAACGCTTGGTCCATGATCCTACGTTGCTAGACAGCGATTTGTCCCCTGAAATCGTCGTTCTTCAGGATGCTGTCCAATTGGCGGGTCACCCAGGTCGATTGGTACAGACCATTCATCTTCTTCGAGAGCGATTCCCCGGCGCCCTATTGTGGGCGCCAGGCCTTGGTGGGCCAGATAACTGCGCAATTTTGTCTTGGTTTGGGTTGGATCTATTCGATTTGCGCCGTTCACAACAAGCGTTTGCTCAAGGTATCTTGCTCTCAAGAGATGGTCCCAGACATGCAGATGAGTCCTGCGATGAATCTGTCGACATGAATTCACAAATGGCTGAGTGGCGAGCATCATTGTCAGCGACTCGCTCCGCGATTCAGAGTGGGACATTGAGAGAGTTGGTCGAGAAACAGTCGCTGAATAGTCCTCGACTAGTAGAACATTTACGTCGACATGATGCATTGATGGCAGAGTATGCACCACTTTCGATGCACGTCGAAAAATCACAGCGCTTCCGATGCCACAGTCCTGTGAGTCGCCAAGATCCTATCGTGCAAAATTGGATTCGGAAAATGGAAACCGAATACATGCCCTCCGAAATCCATCGGGTAACACTTGTGTTGTTACCATGTTCTGCTCGTAAGCCATATTCAGCAAGTCAAAGTCATCGATTTTTCCGTTCTGCGATTCGTGATCGGACTGTTCATCAGGTCATGGTGACCAGCCCCCTTGGGTTGGTGCCCAGAGAACTCGAAGAGCAATGGCCAGCCGCACATTATGATGTGCCCGTCACTGGTCAATGGGATGATGATGAATTGACGACAATTCGTCGAATGGTCAAAGGTTTGGTCGAGCGAGTTGGTTACAAGAAGGTGATCAACCATTCTGGTATCGATTTCGACATCGAGACCATTGATACACGCCCAGAAGGTGTGGGTGCTTCATCCAAAGCCGCATGTGATGTACTGAGGGAAGCAGTTGAGTCAGTTTCAGGAAATTCCATACCTGAAAAGAAGTATCTTCGCCATGCCTTTGCATCGCTTAGTCGCTGGCAATTTGGGACAGATGCATGGCTCCAAGGGTTGCGTGTTGGAGGCAAACCTCCAAGGTGGATGTTGATGGACGGAAAGCAACATGTTGCTCAGTGGCATCCAGATGCAGGTCGTTTTTCTTTCACCAAATCAATCCTTCCAAGGTTACGGGAAACCGGGACACTTCGAGAAATCGAAATTGGTGGCGATGCACCTTGGAAAGGTGACATTTTCGCTTCGATGGTAATTTCTGCACCAACTGATCTAAAAATCGGTGAAGAAGTTCTGGTTATTCGCAACGGTGACCTCATCGGTTCGGCTCGCTGCAAGGCTGCAGGTTGGGAGTGGAAAGGTGGGTTGGGTCGCCTGGCAAAGTCACAACATCGTCTTTAAACCCACGATGCAAACTTGGGGGGTGTTAAATACCGCCCAGAGGGTGGTTACTTTATGGCAACCTCAAAGCGAATTGACATCATTGGGATGACCTTGATTTCTCTGATGATTTTATCTGTTTTTGCACCGCTGAATTATACTAGCGTCGTAAATTCTGAATCATCCGAAAATGAAACCTCAAATGGCTTGATTTTACCCGACACGGGAAAGATATACAATACAGGAGCAAGGGCTCCATGTCCACTTGTCCAAAATGATGGTGGTACTACCGGTGACGCAGGAAATACAACTGCTACAGCGAAAATGCTGGGTTCAGACCCCACCGTGTCTAACTCTCCAGGGTGTATTGATGCAACCGATGTTGAAGACTGGTACAACATTACTCTATCAGATAACCACAGAATCGATGTTGATCTTGTAGGGCCCAGCGGTACTGATTTTGATTTGATGATTCATGATGGTACATACTACTATGACTATTCTGCAGGAGCTGATTCTAATGAATCCGTATCATACTCTACAAATTCAACCAGCGGTGGAGTTTACTACATCAATGTCATGCATTACTCTGGTGATGGTAACTACGATATTGACGTGGTTACGACTGATTTGAGCTCAGTTCCCGATTTGGTTATCGAGAATGTGAGTGGGCCACTAAATGCTACAGCTGGTGATATCGTTACTCTTGACTACAATATTTCGAACGTTGGAGCTGGTGATTATGTTGCATCAAGTAGTGACCCGATTTTGGTTTCTGGTTGGCTTTCCACAAACAATATCATTTCAACATTTGATGATGAAATGGAAGGAAATTCCACCGTGCCAAGTATCTCGGCAGGGCAGGTTATCCCCAGTAGCCTTACTGTTACGATTCCTGATGATCAAGCCTCTGCAACATACTACTGGGGTGTAATGGTGGATATGGCTGATGATTTGGTTGAATTAAGCGAAACGAACAACTCTGCAGCTAGTAATTTGACCGCAAACATCACCACGACCCCATGTCCATTGATTGACGATGCTGGCACTGGGGCCGATGTAGGCGATACTAAGGGTGAAGCATTCAATCTTGGAGACCAGTTCACCGGTGTGGTGACTGGTTGTCTCAATTCAGATGACACCTCTGATTTTTACGAAATCCATGTACATCGCGATCAAAATATCAGCGCTTATTTGACAATGGATTCTGAAGTAGACTTCGATCTGATTCTATGGAATCAAACGCAATCACAGGCCCTTGCAACTTCGTTTAATTCGACCATTGGTCACCATGAGAATGTCACCAACGCAGGTACAGATTCAGATTTGACTGATGGTGATTACGTTCTTGAGGTAAGGCATTGGTCTGGTACTGGGAATTACACTCTAGAAGTTTGGGTGAATGGTACTGCTTGGGTTCCCCCTTACGACTGTGGTCCAGATTCAGATTGGGGCCAACCTAGTTACGACGCTGGCTCTAGTGGTAGTACTGCGTATGATGTCGGAAACAATCCTGAATCAATGGGTCGTGGTTGCATGGATCCATCAGATACTACAGATGCATACCGGTTCACACTCTCTGGAATGCAAGGGACAACAATTGAGTTGGAATCTGATAATGCTACTGACATGAGTATCGAACTATATCACACTGAAAACGGTGTAGAACAACTCATTGCCGAGGGTCAGATTACTGACACCTCAGCATCGGTCAATACATCCAGCATACCTGTCGATGAGTTAGATGGGAACTACTTCGTTCTCATTACTGCTGATGAATCAGGAGTAGAATGGGAATCAGGCTGGTACAACCTGACCTTTACTCCAATTGCAGCTCCATTGCCTGACCTTGTTGCCGAGCCTGCGACCTGTCCATTGACCGCAGAAACTACTGGTTATTCGGCACCGTTCGTTGCGCAGGTCAGTAGTATGGGTGGGCCAATGGACGCCACACTCTTTGCTTGGGAATTGACACTTGTCGATGAAGGTGGCAATGTTGTAATGACTCTACTGCAGGGAAGTCACAATGATGCCCTTTCAGGTAATGATGGTATTGTAGATCAAGATGGTGCCCAGGTTCTTCTGACAGATGAATTGTCATCTGGTTACTATACCTGTGTTCTCACTGTTGATGGTGGAGATGTAATTGCAGAGTCAGATGAAAACAACAACGTTTGGACATCCTTACCGTTTGAAATTATCAATGAAGAAGAATTGTATGCAGATGATGTCGATCGTGACGGTGTTCCAAATGACTTAGACGGTTGTCCGAATACTCCTGGAGATTCTACCATGGATCGCTTGGGCTGTCAAGACAATGACGGTGACGGTTACTCCAATGGTGGAGATGTGTTCATCTACGAACCCACCCAATGGAATGATACGGATGGCGATATGTTCGGCGACAACAATGGTCCGGATGACTACAACGGTGATGATTGTCCAAATGAGCCTGGAGTCGCATCCGGTACCAATGGAACTGGGTGCCCAATCTGGAATCCTGATGCTGATGGAGACGGCATCCCCGACACATCTGATCAGTGCCCCGGTACTCCAGTAGGTGCAACCACCAATCTCGTAGGATGTTCTGACGTGGATGGTGATGGTGTCTATCTGCCAACAGATCAGTGTCCTGAAACTCCTGCTGGTACACAAGTCGATGCCACAGGATGTGCTCTATCAAGTGGAACTGGAGATGGTGACAATAACGATGATTCCGGTGATTCCGGAGATGCTGAAGGTACGACTGAAGGTGGGTCAAACACATTGCTGTACATCATCATCGCAGCCTCCGTCGTTTTGCTTCTAGTGGTTGTTTTGGGTGCGACTGTAATGGTCCGATCTGGTGGAAATTCAGACCCCACTGAGCAAGCATGGGC